>Ga0209540_10000350_pt1 | contig 46392 bp, 30 predicted proteins | sample BarGraIncu01121A_FD_184501 | JGI IMG/M metagenome (GOLD analysis project Ga0209540, IMG submission 184501) | Arctic peat soil microbial communities from Barrow, Alaska - Barrow Graham LP Incubations 011-21A (SPAdes) (version 2) | ecosystem: Environmental > Terrestrial > Soil > Wetlands > Peat... | reverse complement strand
CAAGGTCCTTTCATATAACCTCTATTGCGCATCATTTTATCGTTTTCATATCCAAAAGGATCGTCTAAAATTAATGAACTTGGCTTAACATAACCAATCATAGGATTATCGGCATTTACTCTTAAGTCAAGTGGTATCCCACAGGGTACACTGTCAAAATACAATTGTGCAACCCCACGACCGCCGGTAGGCTGAAAACCAAATCGTACTTCATAAGTACCTGCTGGAATAGGAGGTGTAACTACAGAAAAATCATACACTCCCTTCAAATAAACTTCATCTCCCTCATAATCCAAATATCCTCCATAAGCGTTTAAGTAAGTAAATACTGTTCCTTCGGTTGTTTTCAGTCCTTGAATATATCCTTTTGGAAAAACCCAGGATTGAACTTTCCCATTACCCCGCATATTGTTATTCGTCAATTCAGGGAAGAAGCTGGCCGCATCCATTCTCAAACGAATGCTGGACATATGTGTTGATACATTTAAATCATACGCTAAGATTTTATCTATTTCATGATAAACCCCATTAGTTGCATCATTATCGGAATTACTTTTGACAATTTGTATAGCATCAGCGGTAGAGTTAATCATATTAATATAATTAAACCCGGGCGAAGACCTTACTATCCGAACCTCCATTAAAGTATTAGGGCACATTGTTTCAATATATTCATACATATCAAAAGTCTTGAGCATGTGTTGCGTATCGTAGTCATTTATAAACTTAGAATAGCTCAACTGTTTGTTTATCATATGATAAGCAATGAATCTATACAGACTATTTCTGGGATCTGTAATGTCTGTCACACCGGCATCTTCAGGATAAACCTGATCGTAAATTTCTTTTGCCTTGGCTTTTAACTGTTCAATATTTTCAATTCCGTATTTATCTTTATAAGTTGCGTCGCTTTCCATTAACAGTGTAAAACCATATTTTTTTGATTGTGGTAATTCGTCCACGGATCCACCGCCTTGTGTGAATGGTGGAGAAAGCATAGATTTATAGTTGTCAGGATTATAACTTTCATCTTTCGTTAATAACAGTTTATCTGTAAGATGTGTTATTTGTAATGCTTGGTAAAACAGTTTAAAATTTGTATCAGCAGCAATAGCTTCAATGGATGTTAATTCAGAAGGATTTAATACTTCGTTAATCACATGAATTACTCCATTGTTCACCAGTTGATCTTTATCAAGAATTGAAGAAGTTTTGTTTACTTTGTAGACAAGATTGTTGCCACCAACATTTGCTGAAGAAATAGTAATATACCTGTCATTCATACATAGAACAGGCAAACGTCCATCCTTAAATTTATCAGTTGTAATGATTTCCCCTTTGATTATGTGGTTATAAACAATTATTTTAATTGAATCAAGCGGAAACTGATTCATCGATGTTCTTCCTTTTAATTGATAATAAGCAAATATGGCTTCGTTAGTTGGAGCAAAACAGGTGTATTCTCCGTAAGCTTTCAGAAGACCCATCACCTTGGTAGTATCCAACATTTTATTAAACTCGGAAAATGAATCCGATTTCCGTTCTAAATAATCTCCCATCATCTCCTTGGTAACCGTTCTATAATTAACTATGTCTTCAACGCATGAAGTCAAAGTCCCAATTATCCCAATTATTAATATTAGGTTGATTCTAATTAGCTTATGAAAAGCGGTTAAAAAAATATCTTTTTTCATGGCTTTAAGTTTTTTCTTATTAATTTGCAGTTGTAGTATTGGTTTCGTCATAAAATGGGTTCTGAATCAAATTTGTGTTATTGTCAATATCTCCCTGTGGAACAGGTAAATAAAGTGCATTCATTACCGACATTTTAGTGTATTGCATAACATCACCCGTTAACTTTGGACCCACATATGTAAGTAAGGCCCCAGGCGAATCGTAACGCCTTGCTAATCGCATTAAGTCAAACCAACGTTTACCCTCGAACATTAATTCTCGTTGACGCTCACGCAAAATTAATTTTTCAATAATTCCCTTTGAGTTATAAACCGTAAAATCAAGTGGAGGGCTGTTTGGATTTGACCTTTGGTAAGTGTTATTTACCAAAGCGAGAGCCTCTTTAAGATCATCATCTGATGGTGCTGTAGGAGCTGCCAAAGCTTCAGCCTTCATCAACATCACATCTGCTAGTCGATAAACAATCCAATTAGATGTAGTATTTCGATATATATAAGTGCTTTGCTCAAGTTGATTTTCTGAACGTAGGGCACCTGCGTATTTGAAAATTGGATAAATGCCATTCATATCACCCCAATCTTGAAATATAAAGTCTTTAAAGCGATTGTCTTTATCACTCTCAACGTCCGTTCCCATTTTATATTTAAAAGGGCTATAATCACCCTTTTCCAAAAATACAGGAAAACTTAATTCTCCTTGAATATTACTTGATATTCCATATAAATTTGCAGTAGTATTATTTTTTTGTACATTTTCATTAAACTGGAGCTCAAAAATACTTTCAGTCGAATTCCCGCGGTAAAATACGTTAAGAAACATCATTTCTGTAGGAATTAATTTAAGCGTTGGATCTGCAATAACCCGATTACACATTTCGACACAATTTGCATACTGTTGATCCCACAAATACACATCAGCCAATAGAGCATTAACTGTATTCAATGTAATGCGACCTTTGTTATTTTCTACACTCCCAAAATCAATTCTGGCATATTTTTGAGCTGTTAATAAATCTGCAATTATATGGTCTAAAACTACTCTCTCTGTTGATTTTGCCACTTTATAATCCTTGGTATCATCTATACTCGGAGTATCAATCCAGGGAACTTCTTTAAATGTTCTTACCAGATAGAAATAGCACAAAGCTCTTATCGTTAAAACTTCTGCCTCAAAAGAATGCAATTTACCTTCTGTAAAATTCTGATCTGCGCTCACAACTCCGGGTGCATAGTACAGAAAAGTGTTGCAATTGTTTATTACGGAATACATTGGACCCCAATTACAATAAGCATTTGTAGGAGTTATATTGACATTTAATATTTTCCCCATATCCGTGTGATAAGAAGGAAAACCTCTACCAACAATCAGATTATCTGATCGTAATTCACCCCATACTATCATACGCTCGATATTGGCATCAGTAGTAAGTCCACGATAACAGGCAGTAAGAACTGCTTGTGCCTGTGCTTCGGATTGCCAATAATCGTCTAACACTATCTCACTTTCAGGTTTAGTATTCAACCAGTCAGTACAACTCTCTAGTCCGAAAGTAATGAATACCGACATTATTATTATAAAATTTCTTTTTGTCATTTTCTTATTTTTTTATAATCCTATTGATAAACCAAGTGTTAAATCTCTTGACCGTGGAGTTTTAGCATCATCAAAACTTGTGCCCAACGCACCGTAACCAACTTCTGGATCAACTCCGGTATATTTAGTCAATACAAATATATTGTTTATGGTCAGGTATAAATTTATTTTGTTAATATTAAACTTTTTCAGTTTAGCTGAAGGTATTGAATAGTTGAATGTAAGATATTTGAATCTTAAAAAAGAACCATCTTCTACGTATCGGTCACTGCCTAACCAGTTAAAGCCATAGTCGTATAGTGCTCTAGGCATATTGGTTACATCCCCGTCTTTACGCCAGCGCCAGTTTACTGCAGTGCTTTGATTATCATTACCATACATGTTTTCAGCATTCATACGTGCTCTATTCACGATTTTGTTGCCATATCTGAAATTAAAAAACATGTTACATGAAAGATTTTTGTACCTGAAAGTAGGACCAAAACCACCACTAAGTAAAGGATTTGTGTTTCCTAAATAAACAATATCCAATTTATCAATGCTACCATCGTGATTTATGTCTTCATATTTGGCATCACCACCCCTGAATTGATAAGTAGCTGATTTACTTGTTGTACTATATTCATAAACCATTGGAATTGCTTTACCGTTTTCATCGACATTTACAGTTCCATTGGCATCTCGCGATACAGGTGCATCAAGATGACCCTCTTCAGGTTTATATTCGTCGTATTTATATACACCTTTATAACGAAATCCGTATATAGAACCGAACGAGTTCCCTTCCTGAATTCTTGTCAGGTAAGAACCATTCAAGTCATTGAATTCACTATTAAAACCTTTCAAAATTCCAGGATCCAGTTGAACAAGAGTATTTACATAATTAGATAAATTGAATTTGAAGTCTACGCTAAAGTTTTTTGTTTTGATAAACCGGGTAGCATAAAAGTTAACTTCCCAACCATTATTATCCATAGTACCTGCATTCTGATAAGATAATTGAGCAAATCCTGATGTTGAAGGAAGTGGCGTCTTTTCAAATAATAAATCAGTTGTACGTTTTGAATATAAGTTAAGATCAAATACATAAGTATCATCTAAAAAACCGATATCCCAACCATAATTAAATGAAGAAGTCGTTTCCCACTTGAGGTTGTTCAGTCGTACTGAAACCGGCTGTGTAGCGGGCATATTAAGATAACTGTCATAATTACCATAACGGCTATAATGAAGGTATTCCCATTTAGGTTGATTACCGCTGATTCCCCAACCCGGACGGAATGCCAACATGCTCAACCATTTTTTTGTATCTTTCAAAAGTGGCTCATCCGAAATGATCCATTTTGCAGATATTCCAGGGAAATTACCAAATTTATTTCCATTTCCAAATTTCGTGCTACCATCTCTACGTAATGTTCCATCTAATATGTATCTGGATTTGTAAGCATAATGAAAGCGTCCCATCAGCCCCATCGATCTCCAGTTTGAGTGACTTGCACGAATTGGTTCAAGATATCCGGTGGTAGAAGCATCTGATTCTCTCTCTAGTCCATAAGTGGTAATACCCTGAGCGGATGAACGCCCTTCAGTTGTTTGTACAGAACCGTACAAAAGTAAACTATGATCAGTGTTGCTAAAAGCAGGCATCCATGCTAAATTATTATCTGTTTGTATTGTTAAACCTTCAGAGTCGGAATAATCAGCACGGTTCATTTGTCCATTGTTCCACGGACGATTAATAACCTCCTGTGGAAGGAAAGAACTTGCTTTGTCATTATTAATGTCGAAGGATACATACATACTGTATCTCAGTGTCTGCTTTGCCGGATCAAGTAAATCATATTGCAACCTGAACGTTGGTAATATACGATAGGTCTTAAGGTTATTCTTGGCCAACGTTGCTAAAGCTACCGGATTTACTAAATACTTCTGATCATCATTAAGCATTGAATTGCTCAAAATTTTATATAATTCATTCGTGTTTTTTCCGTTCGCATCCTGTGCATATACACCTACATTCGGCATTTTTTTGTATGCAATACCCAAAATAGATGATTTTTTATTAGGATCACCATCAAAATTCATCTCATAATTCATATTATTATCCGTATATGTAAACGAGAATTCAGAAATAAATTTTAGTCGATCAGATACCGAATACTCAAGATATGCTCGTGAAGATATACGATCTAAATTTTGACCAATTATAGTTCCATTTTGTTTAAAGAATCCTCCTGATACACGGTACATTGCGCGCTCTCCACCTCCGGATACTGTTAAATAGTGGTCGCTAATATTACCAACCTGAGTAACCTCTTTGACCCAATTTGTATTATTATTGAAATTTTCGTATTCCGAAAACGATTTATCATAATTAAATTCGTTAATATTAGATGCAGTTTCGCTCTGTAAAGGATTAAAATATGCTTGTTTCATCAACATTGTATAATCATCACCAGTTAACATTTTCATGCCTTGTGGTTGAACTGTACCGGTATAGCGATAGGAATATTCAATCCTTGTAGGTCCCATTGCACCTTTTTTGGTCGTAATCATTAACACTCCGTTTGCACCTTTCGATCCCCATATAGCAGAAGCTGCTGCATCTTTTAATACGCTAATTTCTTGTATATCATCAGGATTGATACTAAGCATACTGGCATATTGCTCTTGATTTGAGTTTGCAAAGTCAAAGTTAGGATCAACTTGAACTTCATATGGCACCCCGTTTACAACAATAAGTGGCTGACTATTGCCATTAATAGACGTTGTACCCCGTATACGCATTGAAGTTCCACTTCCGGGGTCACCTGAATTAGACACAATATCCAAACCGGCAATTCGCCCTTGAAGCGCTTCATCCACCGAAGAAACCTGAATACCTTCAAACTCTTTCGTATCGATTGTTTGCATGGCAGATGCAATCTCACGTGTAGGAATGCTAAATCCACCTTCGCTGTGTCTTTTCTTTCCGGTAACTACCACATTTTGTATTTCATGTGTATTATCAGACATCACGATATTGAAGATTCGTTTGCCTTCTATTTTTTTAACTTGCTTTATATAACCAAGGTAACTAAACGATATCCTATTATCAGGATTTTTGATTTTTAACACAAAATGTCCGTTTATATCAGTAACATTTCCACTAACAATTCTGTTATTCACATCGATTTCAGTCACATTAACGCCTATCAATGTTGTCCCATCTGATCCAGAAGTTATTGTACCTTGCACAAGGAAATCATTTCCTGTTTTCTGGCCAATAGCCGTTTTAGGTAACAAAAGCAAAAAGAAAAGAATTAATATTGCAAAATTTGATTTCATATTCTTTTACGTTTTTATTGAAAGCTCAATACATTGTCTATTTGGTGAATAACTGCCGTTGAAGAAGTCTCGATTCTTGATGTAGAATATAGAGTTCCCAAACTGGAACCATCAATTTCTTTTAATGACGATGGTGATGAATTAAATATATAATCTCTTATCATAATATTATATAATAATTTATTTGTAGTTATGACGTGAGCTGTTCCGCCATTTTCTGTATTTAAAGTCATATCATTTCCACTTACATTAACTTCAATTTTGTAATACTTATTTTTGTAAGTTCCAAATGAAGTTGGGACATCATCAGTTTTAATAGTAGCTGTTTGATAATATTGATTAGAAATAGGTTTTCCTTCAACAAACACCGAATTATCCTGAAAATGGTAACGTAAAAATCTCTCCAATTTTATTATTGCAGCAGCTTTTACCGTTGCATCTGTCATATCATTAATTCCAACAATACTTCCCTGAGATGCCCAAGGAATGATATGTCCGGCGGCAATCGCTTGTTGTATTGCAGAATTGGTCGGAACATAGACAGTATAATTAAATGTATTTAAGAACTTGATATTGAAGTCCATTCCCTTTGCCGATTTAAATATTGGAGTACCACCTGAAGGGAAACCATTTAAAAGAGTGAAAAATTCACTAAACTCTGGTGTTTCACTTAATACTTTATAAACAGATTTAAAAGGTGTCTGAATGGGTTTATCTATAAAATAGGTATATCCATTTGATTGCGTAAATGCATTGGTTACATGTACTTTCGTTCCCATTGCTAAATCACCTCCACCTTCAACTATCATATTATTTCCAGAACCGGTAATTTTTAATACATTATTTCCTTTTGATAGATAATATGTATTGCCGGATTCTACACCATTAACTACAATATGTGACTCAATTATATCTAATAAACGATTTTTGATAAATGCAGCATCAATAATTATTGCTACCGAGTCACCGACTACTTCAGTTACTTTATCATATTTATAAATAGTTGCATTCACAGCCGAAGTCTTCACATTATACCAAAATTTTATTGCTCCGGGTATGGTTTTACTATATGCAATCGGATCTATATATTTTGTAAAAGCATCGTCTGTAGGAACAAAAAAGCTGTATGTGTTTACGAGAGAAAGCAAATAAAACTTGTACAAGAAAACTCCATTTTCGTAATTTTTTATAAACCAATCGAATACTTTCGTATTATTGCTAAACAAAACAGGAGCATACACTGAAGAAAATTCATCTGGAGGATAAACTTTATTTGTAATACAAACTGCACCATTAATGCCTAAATAAACATTTCCGGGATTAATATCACTTTGTTTTACAGGTAAATATGAATTTTGAGAATCCATCATTTTGCTAAACCTGCTTGGAACCGATCCAATAAGTGATGATCTCATATGTCTTTGAAGGAAAGAAATGATTATTTTATCAGGAACATTATCCCAGGATCCATAATCTTTTAAAACTCCATTGTTAAAGTATTCTGTCATTGCAGCATCAGTAGGCACAAACATTGCTGCCATATCTGATTGTAAAGCATTATTACTTACTGCACTCACGTAGCTATTCCACCCCGGATCAAAAGGCAATAATAATTCTTGATTAATAGCTTGACCACTTGGATATCTAGTATGCCCTCCATTTTGTACAGCTGGAGAAAAATATCCTTTTGTGAAGATAGAATCAATAACGGGAAGTTCTGGATGTTGTAGTTGTAATTGTTTATATCCCAAGGTACTTACAGCATCAAAATAAGGAGCACAAAACCGGTCCAATAACCTTGAGAAAATTTGTGTATTCGGATTATTTTTAAGATACTGTGCCATATTTACCGGCGGAATTAGTACATTTTCAAGTACAAATATATATCCATTTTTACATGTAATGTCACGTTTTATTACTTTGTTACTAAAAATGTGTATGTCATTTTTTACACGAATATCTCCGGTAAGAAAATTGAAATCATCATCCGAAATTAGATCCTGATCCAATTTTTTTTGTGTAAATAGAACCATTGGCCATGATGAATTATCTTTAAGAAGAAACAAGCCTTTTGTTTTATACTTATCCCAAAAGGTACCCGATGGCAGTTTATCTCCAAAATCATGCGGAACGCTGTCATAAATAGAAATAGCTGTTGCCCGACGCATGGCAGATCCTGTTTGTAAAGCACCACCACCATTATAATTAGGTAGATTATCACTCGTGTAAGCATTATTTATCATGCCAAAATTAAGAATAAGTTTTTTCTGAGCAAGGGTCAGTTGATCATAATTAGTTACACCCCATGCATTATTCTGAAAGAATCTTACAAATGCTGAATCGTTAGCAACAAAAAGAGTTTTACTCCCTGTTTTTTTCAAAGTTTCAGTATAACCCAATTCATCAATGAGCTTAACGTAGATTTTGTAGTTTCCATTCGTTTGCAGATAATCATAAATGCTAGATCCCAACCATTCAGGTTCTTTGTTGGCATAAGAGTTTTCATCAACGCAGGAAACAAACAAAGAACACCCTAATGCCAAACCTATCAACAGTATAGTAAGTCGATAAGTTGCTTCCTTAAAATATTTTTTCATTTCTATATAATATATTAAAATCCATTACTTTGCAAGTTCAAATACTTTATCCTTTTATTTTTAATAAAAAGGATTAATCAATTATATAATTCGGCACGTTTAAATTTAAATAATAAAAAAACTGAGCCACTGCCTAAAACCGTTAACAGAAACTCTGTTTTGGAAATAGATATAATTTTAATAATTTACTCTTTTTCATTTTGAGTATTAATACATCTAAGCTATAGGTAAATTATTCTATATAAGCTCAGATAGCACTCTAAATACATTTTATTCAAAGTACGTTCACTCAGGAACGGACTGCTATTTCTTTAAGATTTTTATAAACTATTGTACGAGTACAATCAATTTACAATAAAAGCAATATAAAATTCGGGGAAAATTTAAACTTTTGAAGTTGTTAATTATCTGATAAATGTACAAAAGAATTAAATAAGGGTGTCTCACCGAAATGAGACACCCTATATTATTTCTATTTAATTATCTAACTACAACTTTAGAGTTGTAATTGTCAATTTTTACAATATATACACCTGACTTAGCTGTAATATCCTTTGGCGTGTTAAACATAAGTTGACGACCGGTAATATCGAATAAAGACACTCTTTCGTTACCCGTCAATCCAATGATCTGGATTTTACCTACAGTAGAAGTAACTTTATAAGGTGATTCTTTAACGGTTTTTACCGACGTACCTTCACTATAAGCAGTATTAAGAGCTGAAATAGTTGTTGTTACATTCATCAATGTAGATTCAATTTCATTAGCTGCTAATGCCCTGCCATAAATTCTGAAATCGCTAACCAATGTCTTCCGTAAATTATTATCACCAACATAACAAGAACGACCTATCCAGTTATAAAGTGTACCTGCAAAGCCATCTTTGGTAAGAGCAGCAGAAGGGAGCAATTTTACAGTTCCGGATATTGCTGGAAATCCATCAATATAAATTGTTCCTATGGTATCACTTTGAGTATATGCAAAATGATGCCAACCACCTTTAAGAGCATTTGCAGCTAAAGTTACTTGTTTCTCGCCTGCCCAGTGGGTAGCTGTTATACATACATTTTGATTTTTCAAACCAGCATAAATATAGCCATTTGCGTCGACACCTGCATCCTTAGAGTTGGAGAAATTCCACAAGAAGTTACCATTGCTGGTAAAACCTGTATAAGCATCATCAACACGGAAGAAAGCACCCATTGTATAATTATTCAGGTGAGTTAATACGTTACCCATTTCAGAACCCATATCAAAGTAACCAATGCTATCACCTAAAGCCAATACTTTAACCGGAGCAGTTATTCCGATAGTCTTAATCGTTGCACCTTTTCTGGCAACACCTATAAAATGCCTTTCTGCTGCATCTGTAACAACAGTATCACTTGTTACTGTCTTAAAATCATATTTCACCAGCAGGTCATTTGTAAATTGAGTACCAGTATTTGCTACTACAGTAGCAGGGAACGATTTAGTTGCTGTTGCAAGGTCTTTCGTTAAGGTGGCAGTCAAGATAACATTTACATTATAAATATTAGGACGAGTTACAACACCTGCATTTGTAATTACTGCCGGAATATTTGATTTCCATGCAATACCAATGGTATTATCCAATGTGCCATTTGAAGGCAAAGTAATGTTTGAAGTTACTGCACTCAAATCAGGCAAAGTAAGATTTAATACTTCGTTTGCCAAAGCTGGAGATTTGTAATCAGAGTCTTGTGCATATGCATTATTCAAGTTCGAAATTATCGTCGGAACATTTAATAGTTCTGTTATATCACTTACAGATAAAGCGAATCTGTATAATGTGAAACCATAAACCAATGTTTTTTTCAAATATACATCTCCAGGATAACAAGAACGACCGAGCCAGTTGAAAGGCGTACCTGTAAAGCCCGGTTTTGGTAATTGAATTGATGGAGGATTAGCCATAGAACCTGTTGCAATAGAAACACCATCCAAATAAACAGTACCGGCTGTTCCATTTTGAGCATAAGCTATATGATGCCATCCATCTTTTGCAGATGCATTTGCAGCAGCCTTAGGCGCATTCGATCCCTTACCTATATATTGGTCGCCTGTTGCATAATAACCTGAAGTGCAATTTTGGCTCTGGTTTTTCAAACTACCAATGATATAACCATTCTTATCGGTTGGAGAATCTGCAGAATTAGAAAAAGTCCAAATGAAATTACCATTGCTGTTCAAATCTGTATTTGTAGCATCAACACGGAAAAATGCACTCATTGTATAATTATTTAGCGAGTAAATTTGTTCCCCAATTGCAGGGCCCATATCGAAGTAACCTGTACCATTGCCTAAATCTAATACATTGTATTGAGTAGACGCAGGTGCTCCGATGGTTCTTATCCTGGCATCATTTTTCACTGTACCAATATAACCGTTTTCAAATTCATCTTTTGCGGTAGTAACTCCATCACTAATAGCTAAGTTTGCAGAAACGAAATTCCATTTAGCAATCTCTTCGGATTGGATAACCGGTGCCGGAACTGTTGTGTTAAATACTTTTTGCAATGTGTATGTTTTAGCATTCACAGTCAATGAAACGGTAGCGGTTAATATTACCACTGCATCGAATTTTGCCGGACGGGTCACATTTCCAAGTGTATCAATAACAGCTTTATTTGTAGATGCCCATGTTACCGTTACTCCATTAGTTCCCATTGTAGTAGGCAAAGTAAGATTAGCTGTAACATTCGTTAAATCGCCAACTATATTTAAAGCTTTCCATTGAGTAACCAATTCGGCAGGAGTACCATTCAATTCTAAAATGTCATCGCTGGTTAAAGCTCTTCTGTAAATACGAAAATCATCAAGATAACCAGCAAGACCCGGATCAGGCCACTGAGATTTACCAAGGAAATTGTTTGGAGTTGGAGCAAGCGTGGCTGCATCCAACATTGCCGGAGTAATTGTTATGGCATTATTGGTGCCAACAGCAACTCCGTTGATATACATTGTACCAGTTCCCACGCCGTCAACATAGGCGACGGTAATAGCTACATGTACCCACTGACCAATTGGAAGTGCAGTTCCGTTAATTCCTTGTTCTCCAACTGTTGAACCTGAATTATTTAAAAATGCAAAGCGTACTACACTACCGTTAGTTGAGCAAAGGAACATATAATCGGCAGTACTCGTACCAAAGTCAAATATACGACCCCAAGTGTTAAGTGCATCTACTTTTACCCAAGTGGCAATAGTAAAATCATTCAAGTCACCAGTGATACCTACAGGTAATTGAACATAATCAGCAACTGTTGGTAAAGAAATGGCATCACCAGCGTATCCCGGAGCAGTAACTGCACCGGCCATCAATGATCCGTCAAAACCATTTCCTGTAACATCAGTCACTACACCGCTAGCTCCATCAAACGTGTAATGTAATTTTAAACCGGTTGTAATATCTGCAAACGCTAGAGTTGTGGCAGATAAAGCTACCATCAAGAGACAGGTCCTTCCTATCCCTTTCATTTTTGAGAAGTAAATTTTTTTCTTCATGATAATAATTATTAAAGTTAATAATTTAAAATTGTTCATTGCTGAACAAAGGGTTATTTATTTAAGAGTAAAAGTTGAAAAATGGAATAAACAATTTCAATTCAATAAATAAAATGCAAAATAAAAATGATGTTTTTTATGCCCCTTTAACAAGTGTAATGTAAACACTTGTTTTCCCATTTTATTCGTAACAGATTTTGTTTTACAGCAAAATCTCAATTTTAAAAATGGTCTTGTTTTAATGTGTTTTGTCTAAAAATATCAAATTAAAATAAAGAAATTTTGATATCGGATTTGAGTAAACTTTAATAGCCTCTCTTTTTAATTTAGTGAAATTTTTTGAGTAGTGAACTAAGTTTTATTTACTAAAAAGTAAAATTTGAAATTTAAAGAAACAAGTTCAATTCTATAGAGAAAATACCCTGAGAAAGGGAAGTTCTTTACTATATTTTAATATAGTGTAAAGTAAACACTTGTTTTTCTTATGTAATCATATAATATTATGTTCTACAACACAATTTTGTAATCATTGATAAAAAAAATCATGTTAATGTTAATCTCTAATTAAACTACAATTGTTAATTATAATTTGATGAATTTTGCCATAAGATTTTTGGATGTCTTAATTAGGTAATATCCAGGGATTAAACTTTTGACATCTATTTTGTTTTCTGAAATGTATTCACTTTTGACTAAAATGCCATACATATTATATATATCTACCTTCACCTTTTCATCAAAAGATTGATTAAAATATAGATTTTCTGCTACCGGATTTGGATACACTCTAATTTCATTACTTTTTATTGAGTTTAGACCTTGGATTGTATTTATTGGATTTAGGAGCATCCATCCTGCTCCTTCGGTAGCAGGAACCGGAGTTGTTACATTAAAAGCCCTTTGCTTAAAAACTTTAGCATAGGTATTATTAATCGATTGACAACGCAAAGTTGCAGTAATTGTATCATCATTACACGTTTGCATTTGGGCCAAAAATATCGGATTCTCTATTGTATCGCCATAAACAATATTTGTATATGGTGGTGTAGTGATAATAGCATTATAAGTCGTTTTGCCTACAATTAGCTCTTTGTTGTCGATAATTCCTTTACCTGGTGTAATAGCCAGATAGGAAATCGTCTCCGATGTTAGCACTGTGCTTATATCTTTTTGAATTTTTGCTTCAAATCCTGTTTTAGTGACATTTCTTATTCTTACACCAGTAGCATTGGTAGTTGAAGAGGATAATTGAGATGAAAAAACAACAGGAATTGTGTCAAATGCAGTAGTGAAAGTGATATTTGTCCATGTTGTGGCTATAGTTGCTTTCGCCGCTAATGCTTTTAATCCTCCAAAATCGTAATTGCCTGTATTTAAAATTAAATATGGTATTGTCTCTGCATTAGACAATGTTGTAACTTTTTGATATGCCCAAGGAGCTAACTGAAAAGAAAAACGATATCCATTAGTTTGTTTAACCCTGTTGCTAAATTTAACCATGAAATTATTATTGGTAGGTGAACCAAATATTATAACAGGTATGCTCGCATATGCTTGTTTAAACAATACATTATTCCATCCAACATTTGAGATCGATAAATTTCCATATTGAATATCACTACCGTTCGTAATGTCAAAACCAACTTCATTTGAATTAGCTGTTTCCGAGCCATTGGCCAAGATTGTGCGCATTCTGAATGTTACCTTGTTAAATGAAGACACATCGAAATTCTCTAGATATTGCACATTTGTTACATTTGCTTTTCTTTGAATTTCGATATAACTACCATTGTCAATCTTTTTTTCAAGTACATATCCTTTATTATACTCACCGTTTAGGTCAGTTGAAATTAAAGCCAAACTTGAATCTCCAGTAATCGACATTAATAATGAAGGAACAGTACTATTGAAAGTAGGTATCACTTCATTCGCTTTATTGAAAGCCATGACAGACTTATTGTCGGCATAATACTGTCCGGCAGGTGTAATCACTCCACCGATAACCATTGCACGGGCATCTTCCACCCAATTGTAAATTGAATATCTCTCTATAAAAGAAGCAGTATCAAGTACCTGAAGTATAGCTTTAATGTCGGCGAGTTGTTTCGCTGCATTTCCGGAGGTTAATAATAGTGGTCTTGTATTATTTGGCCAACCACCTTCTGAAGTCCAGTTTGCACCGTTATTCCACTCTGTAATCCAAATCGGACGACCTGTTCTGTCGTGAATGTATTTTAAATCATTGTACCAGTTTTGTGGTGATTTTCCGCCCCAGTAAGCATGAACTGCAACGAAATCGACCCTATAGTTTTTGGCTTTTGCTTTATCCATAAAGTCGTAGAGCCAACCGAAATTCGTAGTAGCCGGAGCACCAACTCTAAGGCCGGTTTTAAGCATATTTGGCCAATCAGCAATTGCAGCATCCACAGTAACATTTGCTTGTTCGGTATGATCAGGTTCGTTAAAACCTAATACATGGCTTACGTATGTTTTATTAGTAATCTCATCATATCCGGGCCAACCCATATTTTGTTTAATCGGAACATATTCAACTGTTGAAGTGGTTGTACCTCCAGCACTCCAATCATATCGCCAAGTTGGATTTACAAGACTTAAATCGGTTGGATCATAGCCACACCATCCTTTTTTAGTCACCCATTCCCAATCCAAAACCCGAATAAAGGAAATTAATTGATCCTGTTCGTCTGATAAAACGGGGACAAGTAAATCCTCATTATCTGCAATAAATACGCGGCTATAGCCAGTTCCATCTGCGCTGTTGGCTAATGTAACCATATAGCCTCTTTTCAATTTAAAGGATCTGATTTTATTATTAAATATACCTAATGCTGAATTTAAAGTAAAGAGGGAGTACTTTGCAGAATCGCCGGTGAAATTTTGACCTGTAAAAGCCTGAAATGGTTTATAACCTGAAGGATGAGGAATTATAACTGTCCCATGTTTATAAATAGACATACGGACATTTGATTTTAAAACGGCTGGTTGACCATTAACATTGATATATTGTAAGTAGGAACTAACAACAGATGGTTTTATGTTGTCGAAAAAAACCCAGGAGTTTTCAGAATTAAGATTTATAATACTATTTACCAGTGGGGTTGTCGTTGCAGTAATATGCAAATCTGTCTGATTATTTAAAATAACCTCATTATCAGTATAGGAAGTCGTAGTGACCACTCTATCTGTAATTGTAATTGTAGTTCTAGTTTGAGAAAACGCGAACAAACATGAAGAAAGTAATAAGACACAAAATGTAAATGATTTTTTCACGATGAAATGTGTATTAGCTATTTAGTTTGTGATTAAGGTTAAAAATAAAAGAAAATAGTTCGTAAGAATATTTTAAATACAAATATAGTACGATCTTATCAAATTTGTAATTAATTATTCTTAATAAGCTGTTTTTTGTGTGGACAAATGTAGTATACAATCGCTTAAACAAGGTGCAATATTCGTTCAAATTAGCGGAATATGTTCTTTTTAATTAGAAGAAATAAAAAACCCGGAGATCAAAGCAAGGTAACTTTTTCATCTACTTGTCCAAAATCATACTGCCTTTGAAAGAAACACCCGTTTCTTTTAAAGGCATTGTTGTTACCATACTTTTCAATGTCATAGAAGTACAAGCCAACATACCGAACAACATACCGATTTTCTTAACAGAAAGTCCGATAGGCCTGATCGGATATTCTCCGAACCCAAAGGGACTTTCCCCAAAATCGCCCGGATGTTCCTTACACCTAATCGGATGTGCAAAAAACACGATCGGAATTCCGATAGATACAATCGGATGTTTCTTAGAACTAATGGAACATTCCCCGGACATAACCGGAACTCCGATCGTCCCAATCGGATGTTCCCCGGACTTAACGGAACATTCCCCGGACACTATCAGATGTTCCCTATACCCAAAAGAATATCCGATTCACCCGAAAGAATATCCCACAGGGACGATGGAACATCCGTTCGTCCCAATAGGAAGTCCGACAGACAAGATAGAACTTTCAGCAGCATAAATTACCAATTCCTGTCCCTTAGGATATATACAAACCTAATTAAATGAACAAAGAGTTCGGATTGGTGGGTGGGATTTTCTTTTTATCCACGATAGCTATCGGGACCACCCTTTGTATTTTTAGGATTTTCAATCCGTTACTTTTAATATTAAAATACTTTCACTATATTTGTCAGGTTAAATTCAGACAAATGGATATACAGCATCGCATAAAATTCAAAATTCTCGATATAGTTCGGCAATTGATTATGCAGGAGGAAAAGGGTTGTTGAATGTTACGGTTGTTTAAATTGTTTTTTATAAAGGATTAAAAATCCTAAGAATACAAAAGGTGGGATTAATTAAATCCCACCGACAATCAGCAACATTTATACATTTAATTGAGGGCATATCCGGGAGGAAGGGGGAGAAGAGAGCCTTATTTTTGAAGAATGAAGCTGGCACAGGTCACAGACCTGCGCCAGCGTGCGAAGGAATGGTCTTTATAAAATTCAATCCAAAAAGGATTCATAGCATTATTTATTAGTATCTAACAATATCAAATTAACAGAGATGACATTACAAAACTTTTATAATGATTTCGATTTTCAGATACTTGATTCAGGTGAGTTTAAGGAAGATGCTGTTAGAGAAGAACTCATTAATCCTATTTTGAAACTTTTAGGATACAAATCTTATGGAGTTAATAGGATTATTTATAGTAAAACGCTTTCCCATCCTTTTGTACAAATTGGATCTAAAAAAAGGCAAATAAACATTGTACCGGATTATCTTTTCGAAATCAATGGTAAGTATTCTTGGGTTCTTGATGCAAAAGCACCCTTTGAAAATATAACTTCGGGTGAGAATATTGAACAAGTATACTCGTATGCTATTCATCCTGAAATAAAAGCTGATATATTTGCGCTTTGTAACGGAAAAGAATTTGTTGCTTTCTCAAAAGAACAAAAAGAACCATTATTATTATTTCAACTTTCTGAGATTGAGAAACATTGGGATGAAATACAAAAACTACTTAGTCCAGACAAATTTGTAGAAAAGGAAATATTAAAAGCTCCTGAAACTACTTACGACAAACCTATCGATTTTTCGTATATAGATTTAAAATTACCAAAACCAATAGAACCAAAAAAACAAGCCATGTGCAGACATTTTGGAGTTCATGGTTATTTTACCCGTCAAAGTTGGGATATTTTACAGCATTATATCAAGCACTTTACAAAACCTAACGATTTGGTTTTAGATCCTTTCGGTGGAACGGGTGTAACGGCAATTGAAGCTCTAATTCTGGGAAGAAAAGCTATCCATATTGACTTAAATCCACTTTCTCCATTTATTGTCAAAAGTTTAATAGAACCTGTAAAACTAGAAGAATTACATGCTGAATTTAATAAGATTGAAGCTCAATTTGTAAAAAATTGCCCTAAAACAAACGAACAAATTGAAGCAGCAAAATTAAAATATTGGCATCCGACAATTAAATTAGGAATGAAAGGGGCTGATGTTGAAAATGTTGAAGACTTATTTACTGACAAACAACTGGCTCAACTTGCTTTATTAAAACACTTGATTTTAAAAGTGAAAGATGATGCCATCAAAAATTCATTACTGCTTGCTTTTTCGAGCACAATTACTCTTTCAAATTTGACTACACATGCTGGTGAAAGCGGAGGTCCAAATTCAGGTGCTTTTCAATATTATCGGTATCGAATAGCACCAAAACCAGCAGATTTAGATATTTTCACTAACTTCACAAAGAAATTTCATAAGGTTGTTTCTGCAAAAAAAGAAATTGCACCCTATATTACTCAAACGACAATTAAAAATGCTACAATAAAAAAAGGAACTGCCACAGATTTGAGCTATATTGAAACTGAAAGTGTTGATTATATTTACACCGACCCTCCTTACGGAAGTAAAATCCCATATCTTGATTTATCGGTGATGTGGAATGCATGGTTGGATTTAGATGTTAGCGAACAAGACCGTAAAGAAGAAGCAATTGAAGGTGGCCGACTCGAAAAAACAAAAACTGAATACAGCGATTTATTGTCGCAATCTATCAAGGAAATGTATCGTGTTTTGAAATACGACCGTTGGATGTCATTTGTATTCGCACATCAAGATCCTCATTATTGGCATATTATTGTTGATACAGCTGAAAAATGTGGTTTTGAATATGCAGGAGCTGTAAAACAACATAACGGGCAAGCAAGTTTTAAAAAACGCCAAAACCCTTTCTCAGTTCTATCAGGCCAATTAATTATTAACTTTATTAAGAAAGAAACGCCTCAAGCAATACAAAAATTCAAACTCGGTAATGATATTTACGATTTAATTATTGAAACAATTGAAAGCGTGATTGCCATAAATGATGGAGCAGGTCTTGAACAAATAAATGATGAGCTGATTATTAAAGGATTGGAATTTGGGTTTTTAGATGTGTTAAGTAGGGAATATAAAGACTTAACCCCAATTTTGATGAGCGAATTTGATTACGATCAACAATTGAAAAAATTTTATATTCGTCAAAATCAGAAATTTAAAACAAAAATCCCATTGGATATGCGTATAAAATACTTTCTACTTTCCTATATGAAACGTAAAGAGTTTTATAAGGAGTATTCTACTACCGATGATATAATTTTAGACATTATGCCGTTATTAAGAAATGGTGTTACACCCGAAAATCAAACAATTTTAAGAATTCTTTCAATGATTGCAGACGAATTTGGAAATAATCAATGGAGAATTAAACGTGTAGGACAATTAACATTAGAATTATTTTAGAAATTAATTCGTTAGATTATTAAAAACTCTGCTTTGACCCCGCTATCGCAGTTTTTCAATCTGTGCCAAACTAATAAGCTACTAAATGGCACAGGTCGCAGACCAGCGCCAGCGAGGGTAGTTGTAACTTGTGCTGGAAATTGTTTAAGTTTACAACTTAATAACAGTTGAAAACTGCATTAGTTTTGAGTCCAAGTTACGGCTACGCTCGTTAAACTTGAACTAGACACATTGTTGCATTGAATAGACTTGGACTAAGGTGGGATAAATAAAAGTTACTTTCATAAGGGTAACCTTTCATCATTTTATAAGGTATGTCAACAAAATTGGAAGTTGACATACCTTATATGTTTAATATTAATTATTTCGCTTTATCATAAACCAGCGTTGCTTTTACTTCTCCATTTTGCGAAGTAGAAGTTGATTGAAGTGAAAGGGAATTGTTATCATCACCTAGTAGCCACACCTCGGTAGATTTAATTACCATTGATTCTCCATTTCTTTCGAAAGTCATACTAGAATTAATACTTAATGACTTTCCGTCGGACGACCAGGTTGCTGTTGATTTTCTTTTTCTGTCCTGAAAAACTACATTTTCACATTCTTTTCCGTCCAGGGTGATTACTTCTTTTGTAATCCTTTCTTGACCATCCCTGCCTTTAGATACCCTTTCGATATTCAGGGCGAGGGCATCTTGTGCAACAGTAATCTTGCTTGCAATCATGCGGAAACCACTTTCAGGCAATTTACTTTTGCTTTCATTGTAAGTCCAGGTGCCTGAAAAATTTTGCTTTTGGGCAAATGTTGTTGCAGTACTTAAGAGAAAAATACTGACAAATACAAAGGTTAAAATACCTTTGTCATGTTTTGATAAACTGGTTTTTGTTTTCATTGATTTCAGTGTTTTTTGAGTTAATAAATAATCATTAAATTGAAAGTTGTTGAATTAAATATTTTATGATAGATAAACGGTCGGATGATTTTTTTATGAAATGAAATTTTCAACTAAAAATTTGCCAAATATAATAAAAATTATTTACTTATCACAATAAACCTTGTTTCACCCTGCTGGCGCAGATTTGTACTTAAATTTATCTTCCGAACACTCGTAGTCGCATACCCGCGCCAGCGTCGGGCCACACGATGCAATCGTGCGGCAGCGAGGGGAAATTCAGATCTCTTTATTCTGTTAATTAAAGACTGAAGAATGAAATTGAATAAGAACGTGTCCCGAGCATCTTAGTATAACGCTACTTTCTTAGAGAGCGACAGATTAAAATAAGAAGAGAGTGTTCAGTTGGAACACCCTTTTCTTAAACTATTTAAGCATCAATTATTTAACAAGCACTTTTGTAACATAGTTATTAATCCTGACAACATAAACACCTGAATTAGCAACAATCATTGAAGGATTGTATACTCTTAACTGACGACCGGTGATATCATATAAAGATATTTTTTCGGTACCTGTCAATCCAAGGATTTTAATTCCTCCAACAGTAGAAATAACTTTGTAATCTGAGTTTAAAACTGTTTTAACTGCATTTGGAGTTTCATTATAAGCTGCATCAAGGGCGCTAATTGTATTTCCAATATTTAATATTGAAGTTTGAATTTGTTCACCGGACAATGCAACTTTGTATAACCTGTAATCATAAACTAATGTTTTACGTAAATATACATCAGCAGTGTAGCACGAACGTCCAAGCCAGTTATAAAGTGTCCCCAACTGTCCTTGTCTTGGTAATGCCGTTGAAGGTAGATTCGTAATAGTGTCTGTAGCAAAAGGATAACCATCTATATAAATCGTCCCAGTAGATCCGCTTTGAGTATAAGTTAGGTTATGCCAACCACCCTGAAGAGCTGGAGTTGCAAAACTAACAGTCTGGTTCCCTGAAGCGACAGTGTAATTTCCCCGGGTTATAATAACACTTTGATCTTTTAAACTACCAAAAATGTAGCCGGTTGCATTATTTATTGCATCTTTGGTATTCGATAGTGTCCATAAGAAATTACCGTCACTACTCAATGCGTGGTAAGCAGTATCAACCCGGTAATATGCACTCATAGTATAATCACTGAGGTTATACATAAGTTTACCAACTTCAGGACCCAAATCAAAATATCCGATACTATCGCCCAAATTCAACACATTATATTTAACTGTACTTCCAATAGTACGAATTGAAGCTTTGTTTTTCAGTGTACCTGTAAGGTGTTTTTCAGCAACATCAGTTACAACAGAATCCGAAACTGAAGTAAAATCATATTTCACAAGCAGATTATTTGTAAATTCTGTTCCTTCTTTTATTAATACAGTTGCAGGGAATTTCTTTGTTACTTTTTGACCGTTTTTTGATAATGTAGCAGTCAGCGTATCAGGGTAGTTATAATAATTTGGACGAGTCACTATTCCTGTTGCATCTATTACTTTATCATTGGTAGATTTCCATGAAATTGAAACGGAAGTATCTACGCCTTTAACCGGTAAATTGATATTTGATGTTACAGCACTTAAATCGCCCAATGAAAGATTATTCATTTCAGTGGTTAACTCAGGATAAATATATTGAGGATTTGCTGAATAAGCAGTATTTAATCTGCTAATCACATTCTTAACATCTAAATATCCACCTGAATTCCAGTCACTAGCCGATAATGAAACGCTTAGAAGTTGAAAGTCATACAATAAAGTTTTACGAAGATAAACATCAGAAGTGTAATTTGAACGACCAAGCCAATTGTAAAGTGTTCCAGTTTGACCAGCAATTGTAATAGCTGTTGAAGGCAAATTTGTATTTGGACCAGTTGCAACACTTACACCATCAACAAAGATTGTACCCGTAGTGCCGTTTTGAGTATAAGCTATATGATGCCAACTGCCTATAGGAGCATTGGTATTTACGCCTACAGCCTGATTGCCGGTTGCATAGTAATTTGTAGAGACACTTTGGTTTTGATTTTTTAAGCTACCGATAATGTATCCATTTCGATCAGTCATCGCATCCACTGTGTTGGAGAAAGTCCAGTAAAAGTTGCCATTACTATTCAGAGAGGTATAAGTACTATCAACGCGGAAAAACCCACACATAGTATAATCCCTTAATGAATATATTGCCTTACCAATTTCAGTTCCCATATCAAAGTATCCGGTGCCATTACCTAAATCCAATACATTGAATTTTTCAGTAGTACCAATAGTTCTTATGCCCGCATCATTCATCAAAGAACCTACAAAGCCACTTCCAGAGTTATCTGTAACTTTAAAAGTACCGTTATCATCAAAAATTAAACTAGGTGTAAAATCCCATTGAGCAATTATTTCAGAGCTTATATTTTTAGCTTTTACGGTTGCAGTAAACTCTTTTGTCAAAGTATAAGTCACACCATTATCAACTTGAGCTAAAGTAGCTGTCAGTTTTACAGTAGCATCATATTTATCTGGCTGGATTACTTTGCCGTCGTTTGCTATTACACTTGTGTTTGAAGAAATCCAATTAATAGTTACGTTTGTACCAACGGTTGTGGATAATGCAATATCAGCTGTTACAGCAGAAATATCGCCTAAATCAAGACTGCCACAGGCACTTAGTAAGTCAATAGGATAGGAGCGTACATAAGTTCCTCCGGTAATCGTTCCATTTAAAGCATTAGAAGTTAAATCAGTAGCCTGAACAGCGGATGAGTCGTTAAAATTCCAATACCCGATAAGACCGGATTCAGTACCATTCAGTATAGCATAACGTTTGCTATTAAGTTCTGATGCTGATCTGGCTACGTTCCAGATACGCACTTCGTCGACTAATCCTTTAAATGCTCTATTATCAACAGCGAAGTCCCATCCTATGTACAAATCACCAGTTGTGAAATCGTATACAGGATTCACTAAAGATTCTCTTGTAGTAGCAACACCATCCAGATAAATTGTACTTGCACTTTCGGTCACCACTACAGCTATGTGATGCCAAACGCCGGCACTGACAGTGCCCGTAACTGTGCCATAATCGCCGGTGATATTGGTCATCATTCTTACAGCTCCGGTTGATTGCCAACTGGCTGCATATTGTAATCCGGTATTATTTGGAGATGTTCCACGGGTATAGATTAATCCTGCATAGTTAATCTGTGTTCCATCCGGTTTAAACCACATCTCCATAGTATATGGTAAAGAGATGAGATTTAATCCTGAAATTTTGATATTACTGGCGGCTCCAGAAACACCGGGCAAACTTATAGCATAGTTTGTTGCAGATAATGTCCCCGATTGTCCATGAACTTGTAAAAAAAGAAATGCAGTTAATGCCACAAAAAAAGTAAAGATTTTTGTTTTCATACAATAGATTTTTAATTTAACATATTAATTTTTTGTTTTAAATCACTTTTCTAAGTGTCGGTTTGTATCCATCAAATTTTGAATTAATTTGTTTGTATCGAAAGAAATAAGTTTGTCTCCGGGTTTTAGCAAAACCATTCGGGAGTTTAAATTAAAGAAGTCGTTTTTCTTTTTCATGATAAAAATAAATTATAGTTGCCGTTAATGAATTATATATTAAGCTTATGACGGAAATGAATAGTAAGTAATCAATTCAAATTGATTAGTTTCGATGACAAATATAGATGTTTGATTTCTTTATAAGGGTGAAAATATGGTCAAAGATGGAAACAAACTTAAAATATATTAGCAATTAATTTTAGCAATTAAAAGAAAAAGAAGACATGAAATTATAGATTTAAAACTGCGAATTCTGTTTCGTTAATAATTAAAATCATATAATAAGCTTGTTAATAATATATAATACCTACATTTGATGCGGAATTAGTAATCAGCATTATGCAGTGTGTGACCCGCGCTGGCGTGGATTAATTGATGCTATAAAAAAAGAGTTGAGAAATCCTTCCCAACTCTTTTCCATTTTCAATAATCAAATCAACCTTAACAAACTAGTTTTTTACTATAATCTTCTTGAATATCTCTGTATTGCTATCTGTAATTTTTACGATATAAAGACCACTTGTGTAGCCTTTGAGCAAGATGTTTGTGTTTTGAACTGTTGCCTTATAAAGTATACGTCCTTTACTGTCGATAATTTCCACTTTGGCATTCGGATCTACAGCACTTAGGATTAATTTGTCGCTTGCCGGATTGGGATAAACCCGAATATTATCATTCACCCGGGAAAGTCCGGTAGATAAACTGTCTTTCACCAGGCGGAATCCTACGAAATTGTAAGTTTCATCCGGTGAAACGCTTTCACGATTCGTAAGGTGCAGATCGCCCGAACCTATTGAACGGTATCCGCCGCGTATCACTTTGGAAACCCCACTTTGAGGTCCCTGAGGATTTAATTCGCCCGATGTACCAAAATCACCGTAACGTCCAAACCAGTCGGAACACCATTGATACACATTTCCACTCATATCATACAAACCCAATGAATTGGCAGTTCTTGTTCCAACAGCTTTATTCGTATGTCCGGAATTATCAGCATACCAGGCAACTGTGGTGGCTGTATTACTACCACTAAAAGTATAAGCCTGAGAACTGGCACCACCTTTGGCAGCATATTCCCATTCAGCTTCATTGGGAAGGCGACCTCCATTCCATTTACAAAATTCAACGGCACCATACCAGGTCACTTTAATCATCGGGTAAAGTTCGAATCCCGTAGCAGCTGTCCATGTTCCATTTATGTTTACAATTCCCCAGCTATCTTCTTTGAAAAGCGGCTTATCAACAAATTCACCATTCCTGACGGTAACGCTGCCATACTGATTTACAAATTGGGCAAACTGCGCATTCGTTACTGTATTTTTGCTTATATAGAATGCACTTACATTTACCGATCGGGCAGGTGATTCACGGGTAAAAGTACTATTGCCCATAGTAAAGCTCCCGGCTGTAAGTGCTATCATATCTGAAGCCGGTACCTGAGCTTTTGTCAAGACAAAGAAGAGCAACAGACTGAACAGGATAATCTGTTTTTTTATTGTGTGCATATTTTTCTTAGAGTTCATCATTTAGGATAGCCAAAGAGTTGAATAGATGAGATTCCTACGTTTTTCGATCCGAAAGTAGAATTTACTTTTATACGGACATATTTTGCATCAGATTCGGGAAAATCAATCTGCTGTACATCCGTCGTATTGCTTAAAGTTGCAGTTTTAACGGTGGTAAATGTTGTTCCGTCACTCGATGTCTGAATCATGATCTCTTTTGGTCCGATGCCTTCTGCCGAATGAACCGTCAGTTTGTTGCAGGCATAAAGTCCCCATAAACGAATCGTCAGATTCTCGGGTGCAACTGTAGTCGGCAAAATAATCGACTGATAATAAGTACTATCCACTTCATCGATCATAGCAAACGGGAAATGTTCCGGCCACTGATCATCGGCAGCAATATGTTTACCCCGTGCGATATTGCGATAACCGGCAGGAAACTGTGTAGTATCTGCAGTCAGGATATTATTGGTTATCTGAACAAACTTGCATTCATTGGGTTTTATAGTCGTGTTTATAGTTTGATAGTTGCCATCCTTCCAGATTGAAACGTCCGCAGAAACATCAGATGTATTTTGGTTTTTGACATAAACCGAATACGGACTATCACCCTGAACAGCTACTAAAGGCAAAGATCCTGTTTTCACATAAGCGTACAACTCATTTGGTGCAGAAGCATTCGCCATAGTATTAAATGTTGCCGTTCCGGTCGAATCGGTGACAGTAGTTACCCGATCAAATACCGGAGCACCCTGCGGATAAGCTAAAGTTACAGAAGCAGAAGCTGCAGACCTGAAGTTTGACATAAGCAAATAGCGACGACCGTCGGGATCTTCGGCTGCGGTGGCTTTCCAACCTATAGCAACTAAAGGATATTTAGCTTTTGCAGCTAAGGTTTGTGTTGTGGCAGCATCTACTTTCGGATAAACAATCGCTGAACGGAAATATACTACTTCGCCCGAAGCAAAAGTTTTGGGGATTGTTGAATAAGAACCGTATAGTTTTGAAACATAAACTGAAGTCGTCAGTTCCTTTTCACCAAAAGCAATTCCATTTCCGCCATTCACTACCATACCCAGAATATTATCTACATTTACCCAGTTGCCGCTTATCGTACTCACTGCATTACCGTTCGATTTGATACTTCCGGTCTGTGAATAAAGTGTGCGCGATAATCTGGTCATAATATCGGTGGTAATACCCAACATCAACCCGCCATCCTTTGTTACTGTACCGGCAGTAGTTCCAACCATATCTTCCTGATAAATGACTGCATTTCCAGGTGTAGAATAGAAAGTGAGATACTTAGTCATACTTCCACCGGTTACGCTTAATCTTCCGGTTGTAGAGAAACTTTTAGGATATAAGGCAAAGGTGTTAGAAACAAACGAAGCATTGCGGGTTTGTCCTGACACGTCCACATAACCGGTAAAGTTTCCGGTGTTGGCAACTTTAAAAGGGAAAACAAGGTTGCTGTTACCAACAAGATTTGGTGAAACCATGCCCATATACGATTTATAACTGGTACCATCAGTCGATTGAAACCAGGAGAAAGTCACGTATTTATTATCGTTATTACTTCGAACGATGCCGCTGTAAGGTAAGTATTTTGTCAATTCGTGTTTTTTGCTGAAGTCACTCCATTTTGTTGCTACCATGCCATCGGTAGGGTAAAAGTCGTGATACAAATGCGCAAATACCAACCGACGTGCGGTAACTGCCATACGGCGCTCACCTACATCCGGGTTTAACAGGAATGAACCATCCGAAGTGGTTGATTGTCGCATTTTTGCATATTGCAGGATAATGCTTTCGAGCATTAATGCATCCGGATCTCGATAGATACAAGCCAACGCAGAATAGGTTGAAAGTTCATCGTAAATATACATCGACCAGTCGTTACCGTTTGGCATCGCTAATATACCATCAGGCATAATAAACTCTTTCAGTATGCCATTCCAAACCTTGCTAACATTGTGTTTTAATGCATCAGGAATTGGGAATGCCGGAGTTGTTTGATTCTGAACTGCTTTATATGCCAACAATGATTCGGACATTTCCTGAATAGGAATATTCAAATAAGAAGTATGGAAGAAGTTGTGGTTTTCGAGTGCATAATCGGGGAAAAGATTAGCTCCAATATACCAGTCGGCAACTGTTTTTCCATCAACTACATCATTTCTTTTTAAATCGGAAGCTACACTGTAAGTATTCATTGCAAATTGTTTGCAACGGTATGTCCAGGCTTCTGCATTTTTTTCTTCGGGATATAAGGCCGATGCAATAGACAGAATATTGGTATCCCAACCATTTTCTTCGGCTTTGGTATCCGAATTAACTCCGGTAGGAATGGTTCGTGATAAATTGTAGTTTGCTTCGGCCATAACCATTGTTTTGATAGCTGCCTTATCGGATACTGTCAAATCAGCCGACATCAACCACGAAGCATAAGCCGTGGATGTACACCACATGGACGATTCCCATACGATACCCCATTTGATACCATCAGTGCAATTTACGGATCCTGTTTTATGGGTATTATACGAATAGCGAATGGCTGCCAGTGCATGTTGTTTCACCGTTTCAAAGGTCATACCATTGGGCAAAGTCTGATCCTGACAGTATTTGTAAATAAATGAATAGATCAATGCATAGTCGGCATTTGTTCTGGCGCCATGTTCAACACTTTGTCCATTCCCAAAATATCCACCGGCTTTATATTGACCTTCGGCATACACCAAATGTTTGGCCAGCATTTCACGAATAGTTGATTTTACATTTGCTTCAGATATCTGATCGGTAGTAATATTAGCCTCCATGCCTATCACATCCTCGATTTCATACAATTCCCAATTGTCGATATAACCTGTAGTTCCATCTTTTTGATAATTATTGAAAAAAGTCAACGCGCCGTTAACCGTTTGACCCGAATTGAAAGTGAAATCAAGGGCTTTCCATTCGCCATTGGTATTTACAACCTGATTAATATCGGTACTTGAACCATCGTATTTTGAAACTCCCAGTTGGAATGAGCCGCCAATTGTTTTCAGCATCACTTTCATGCGGTATTTTTTATATGGGCTCAGCGTAAGATTGTAATCTATCGACCCGGTTCCACCTGCAATTTTTCCACAATATTTCCCACAATAGGTAGCAAGTGAATCCAACGATTTCGTACCCCAACCTCCATAATTACCCAAACTATTTATACATGGATCGGTGATTAAATTGGTTTTATCGGTATAAAGTGGAGTAAAACAAACTCCGTCACCTATAATTGAACTAACTTTTATCGATTTTGAAAAAGAGCTACCACTTATGACAGTAATTGAATCCTGATTTATGCTTGTACTGCCATCGAAAGTTGCAGTAACGGTAATTCCGCACTGTGCTTCGGCAGCAGAAAAAGCTTTCTGACTTAAAGTAATACCACTCGGTGCTGTAAGTTTTACTGAGTCAGTCAACGAATTGCCTGTTATGATAATCGTTCTGGTTTTATTAATATCATCAAATGTCAAAGTCGTAGCTGAAACATAAAGTGATTGTGTAGGATTCTCAACAATAGACAAATCAGCAATTGCACACATAGCAGCAGTAGTTGATTTTACCGATAAATAATAAATTCCTGAAGTATCTGGTGTAAATGTCAGCGACCCGCTTTGTAATAACTGCTTAGTTGAGGAACAGGCAAAAGTTGCTGAATTTATTGTTCCTGTTGCACCATCAATGCTGGTGCATATTCCTGCAGTTAGTGTAGGGACAGTTGCGTTATTTCCCCAGGAATATTTCCATGTAAAAGTGTAATTTTTACATGCTTGTAATGTTACAGGATAAGTGAAGTAACTCGAAGCATTTCCACCATCCCAACGAATGTACATTAAACGTCCTGAATAAGGAACACTATTATATGGCCAACCTGTTGTTACATCCACAAAACGACAACCGCCACTTGCATTTGCCTCGTTCCAGACAAAAGTAGCAGGCGTAGTACATAACCAACCCACATCTGTTGGCTTGGTACCTGTTCCTGTTGCTATGCCAGCACACCAGTTAGAAATGAGATTTGTTTGAGCAAACGCAGCATTAAATGCAAGGAATATTGCAAAAATGAAAAGCGTAATGATCTTTTTCATGTTATAAGTATTAGGATTAATAATTGCATAATTTTGATAATACAAATATAGAACTAATTAGACTCAGATTAGGATAAAAAATTGTCAATTTGGGAGATGATTTTTATAAAAGACACTTCACAACTTTAATACTCTAAAGGCCGGATCAATCGATAGTTAATCCTGATAATCGATTTTCTGACTTAAAATTCATTGCTTTTAATAGATATGCAAACTGATACTTATATTGTTTTATATTTACAAAAAAAAAGGAGTCGTTTTTACGATTCCCTTTTTTGAAACTCAATTTTCTGATTTTAATTAATTAGACATAGCTTGACTAGCTATAAACTCCCAACTATAACTATTGTATCAATTCTTTCATTATTAGTGTCATAAGTGGTTGCACTGAATTTCCGATTTCCTGTACTTCATCGTGACTTACTTCCACTATTTTTCCAGGAACTCCCAAATCAGTTACAATGGAAATTCCAAAACAACGCATGCCGGCATGATTTGCCACAATTACTTCAGGTACTGTACTCATTCCTACTGCATCACCTCCGATAGTTCGGAAATAACGGTATTCGGCCGGAGTTTCAAAGGTTGGTCCTGTGGTGCCAACATATACTCCTTCCACCACTTTTATCTTGTGTTTTGCTGCAATTTGTTTTGCTTTCGCAATTAATTCTTTCGAATAAGCTTCGCTCATATCGGGAAAGCGGGTGCCGAGTTCCGGAAAATTCTTTCCACGTAATGGATGCTCTGGAAATAGATTGATATGATCAGTTATAATCATTAAATCGCCAATTTCAAAATCGGGATGAACGCCACCCGAAGCGTTCGAAACAAGAAGCGTTTCAATTCCTAAAGCTTTCATTACGCGAACAGGAAAAGTAACCGCTTTCATATCGTAGCCTTCGTAATAATGAAAACGACCTTGCATAGCTATCACATCTACTTCACCCAATTTGCCAACAATAAGTTTACCGCTATGACCCTCCACAGTTGAAACCGGGAAATTTGGTATTGTTTCGTATGGTATTTCTGTTTTATCTGTGATTTGAGTCACTAAATTCCCCAGACCTGTGCCCAGAATTATCCCTGTTTTAGGATTGGTTGACATTTTATTGAGTATGAAATCAGCGGTTTCTTGAATTTTCTGCAACATAGTTTTTTATTTTTTGAATGAAAAAATTTTCTTTATTTTGTAATATTTCGACGCGGATAGGTAAAGCAAAAGTAAGGGACTTCAATGTTTCGGGGAAAAAAGGATTCGATACCAAGCGAGCAGCATCTTTTTCTGTTACTAATATTATTTTGTGAGTTGTTGAAAGTGCTTCAAATTGTTTGCTTATCAAATTGAAATCTTTCGGTTGGAAGGCATGATGATCAGAGAAAAATAAAGTTTCTACTTTCTTTGTAAAATTTGACAAGTGTTCTACAATAGGTTGTGGCGAAACAATTCCAGCTACCAACAACACGCTGGTTTCGCTTTCCTTCAACCGGTTGTATGTCCATTTTTTGGGGTTAGCATCGTGAAATACCGGAATAATTTCATCGTACACATAACTTGAAAAAAACAACTGTTGATTTGTTTCAGGTTTCAATTCCGTTTCCACTAACCGCATATCAATTGGGTTCATATCTAATGGACATTTCGTCACTACAATGATATTGGCACGTTTGCTTCCGCTTTTCCATTCACGTAATTCTCCTGCAGGCATCAGCATATCACGGGTATATAAATTGGCGTAATCAGTTAATAATACAGACAAACCCGGTTGAATATATCGGTGTTGAAAGGCGTCGTCGAGAACTACTGCTTGCAAATCGGGAATTAATTCTTGCAGCTTTTCTACTCCATGTACGCGCTTCTCGTCCACAGCAATGCTAACATTGGGAAACTTTAGATAAATTTGAAATGGCTCGTCGCCCAGAATTTCATTGTTGGATTTTTCATCAGCCTGGAAAAATCCTTTCGTTTTTCGTTTGTATCCTCGGCTTAACATGGCTGTTTTCCAATCGAGTTCCAAAGCACTAAGGATGAATTCGGTATGTGGCGTTTTGCCGGTTCCGCCAACTGATAAATTTCCAACCGAGATAATAGGTATGTTGAAAGTAGTTGATTTTAGAATTTCGATATTGAACAACCAATTGCGAAGGCCGGTCACTAATCCGTAAATCAACGATAAGGGATAAAGGATAATATGTTTGTTGTGTTTTTTCAAGTAAACTTTGTTCACAAAAAAATGAAGCGCTGACAAAGATACATTTTTTCTTTATTTAAACAATAAAATGACCCAAAACAAGGAATCCAAAACACGGAACTCTGCAAACGCAAAGTTAGGGAACCGGGTCGTAACCTTTTCCTCCCCATGGATGGCAACTGCTTATACGTTTTATTGACAACCATCCACCTTTGATAATTCCATGTTTTTTAACAGCTTCGATAGTATATTCAGAGCAAGTTGGCGTGTATCGGCAACGTGGTGGAAAAAAAGGTGAAATGCTGGAACGATAAAAATAAACCGGAAGCAAAACGATAAACTGGAGTATTTTTTTCATAAAAATTAGAAGTTAAAGTGTAGACATGCATTTTTGTTGCCAAACCTCAGACACCAGTCTTGTCGGGAGACTGTAGACCGGAGTCTGTAGAATTAAAACTACAAACTTTTTCTATGATTTTCTCAAGTGCGATTTTCATTTTTTTTTCCACCGTTGCAAATTCCAATTCATCGTTGGAAATATAATTAAAAGCAATGTGGATTTGGAGTTGCTTTTCTTCAATTTTTTCAGTTAGAATCTGCTTGTTCAGTCTATAAGCTTCACGCATAAGTCGTTTCAGTCGGTTGCGCTTTACAGCTCGTTTGAAACGTTTTTTTGGAACACTTACCATTACACTTACTGATTCTTTATCCTTTTTCGGTTCCAATAAATACACCACGCGCAAGGGATAGGCGATAAATGCATCACCTTGAGTAAATAAGCGGGTGATGCGTTTTTCGCCACATAAATGTTCGGATTTGGAGAAAGAATTCGGTTTATTCATAGATCAAAAATAAACTATCCCAAAAGTACGGAAAATCTTCGATACTTTTGGGATAGCACAATTTTTTTGAAGCCGATTTATTTTCGGATTTTTTTGTTGCTTTCTTTTAGGTAATTTTCTAACGCCATAGTCATCGAAGGCATACCTGGTAGCGGTGCTTCAATGTCTAATCTTAAACCGGCATCGTGTACCGCTTGTGCAGTAGTAGCTCCAAAACAACCAATTTGAATATCATCCTGAACAAAATTTGGGAAGTTTTTCAACAAAGAACTGATGCCAACCGGACTGAAAAATAATAACATGTCGTAATTGAATTCTTCATTAGGTCCAAAATCGTTACTGACAGTTTTGTACATCACAGCTTTGTTTAAAGTACTTTTCAATTTCTCAAGTAACGATGTGGTTTCCTCGTTCTGTACGTCGGAAGTAATAAACAAGTACTTTTCTTCAGCGTGTTTATTCATAATCGTGACCAATTCGGCTAATTTGCCGGTGGCTCCGTAAAAAACTTTACGTTTGCGGTAATGAATATAGCGCTGTAAATACACTGCAACTGATTCTGAAACACAAAAATATTTCATGGTTTCAGGTATTGTAATACGCATTTCTTCACATAACCGGAAAAAATGATCAATTCCATGGCGCGCATTAAAGATAATTGCTGTGTGATCCAAAATAGATATGCGTTGAGTTCTGAACTCTTTCGCTAAAATTGGTTCAACCTTGATAAATGGACGAAAGACAATTTTGACATTATACTTTTCACTAATGTCGAAATATGGGGACTTCTCTGTCGTTGGTTGTGGTTGCGAAACAAGTATATTCTTAATTTTCAAGGTGATAGAGTTTTAAAATAAAAAATCTTAAGCTATTAAATAATATACCCGGTATAAAGCAATTAGGGGTAAAAATTCGAGGGTGCAAAGATACAACAATATGTAAAAAGAAGCTAATGTTTTATGTAAAAATATTTGAAATAATTTAATTATGATTAGAATAAACGCAATTAAACATATAATAAGGCTAATAATCTCAATTAAATAGCTCAAAGACCCTGGCATGTAAATATGTAATATTAGAAAAGGAAATAGTACAATACCCAAAAATGAAAGTATATTGAAATAACTTGTCTTTGCCATTTTCAAACTTTTCGGATCAAGAAACACATAGCCGAGTAGATCGAGAAGAAGTGACTTGATTCCAAAAAAAAGTGAAGTAACCACCAGAAAGTAACCATATTCCTTAATCGAGAATTCTGAAGTTGACCCATGTATAATGAGGTAAGCATATAAACTTAATACGCCAATAGAGAATAATATTAAAAAAAACTTGAAGCGAAAATCATTAAAGGTGGTTTTACTAAATATACTGGACCGCTCTTTCAATTGGAAAAATGTTTTTACAGTTTCCAAAATCAAACCCGAAGAACGCGAAATAGAAAATACAAATATGAAAAAAAGAAATATAAGTATTGAAAACACCCAATTCTCTGTCTGAGGAAGTGAAGGAAGCGGTATGCCTAAAAATCCATGCGGTACATGAACTACAGATTTGATCGTTTCAAACATCATCGTAGAATCGACACCTAAATCTGTTTTTGGAAGAAAAAAATATGGTATTTCAAAGTGAGCTACAGGTACTTGAACAACTGACTTCAGCGTATCAGCTACCATGGTTGTATCTACTTTTAATAACGCGTGGTGCTTTACAGGGGGGATGGTTGACAGAGCTTTTATGCTATCACTGATTAGTTGTATGGTATCTTGTTGTATCATAATACTTCTTTAGAGGGCTGCAAAACTACGGGCATTTTCATCCCAGTTTGCCGAATTATGTATGGCCAAAAGTACTTCTTCGGGAGTTTCAACCACCACCCACATTTGTCTGTGTTCTTCACGCATAAAATGTTCGTCTACTGCCCGGTTGAGCATAGCGATTAATGCATCAAAATAACCTTCAATATTCACGATTACTATGGGTTTGGTAAAAATACCCAGGCGTTTCCAGGTAATCACCTCCAACAATTCTTCCAAAGTTCCGCATCCACCGGGTAAAGCAACTACAGCATCCGCCATCATCGCCATTTTTTCTTTTCGCTCGTGCATGGTTTCTACTAAAATCAATTCGCTCAAATTGGTATGATTCCATTCCACTTCACACATAAAACGGGGTATAACACCAGTTATTTCTCCCCCAGCTTTTAAAGTGCTGTCAGCTAGTTGTCCCATAAGTCCCATTGAACCACCTCCGTACACAATAGAAAGTTGCGCATCAGCTAGTATTTTACCAAGCCGGTCAGTCGCTTCGAAATAACTTCGTTTTACTTGTGTGCTCGATGCGCAATAAACACAAATGGTTTGTTGATGAATATGAGACATGTTTTTGTCTTTTTTGGAAAAATACATGCAAAAATACAGTTTTCTTTCCGTATTTTTGAACTTCAATTCAAAAATACAGAAAAAATGATATTGGTAACTGGAGGAACTGGCTTGGTGGGAGGACATTTGTTATGGCATTTGTTACAAGAAAACGATAGAGTAACAGCCGTTCGTCGCTCATCGAGCGATTTGAAACCGCTGCGTACTATTTTTAGTTTTTATACATCAAAACCTGATGATTTTTTATCGCGTATCGACTGGAAAATAGGCGATGTAGTCAATGAAGTTTCGTTACGAGAAGCAATGCAAAGTGTGTCGTTTGTGTATCATTGTGCAGCGGTTGTTTCGCTAGGTAATAATAGCGATATTATGTCTGATACCAATGTCATAGGAACTCGAAATATTATTAAAGCAGCACAGGAAAACGGTATTAAAAAGTTATGCTTTGTAAGTTCAATTGCAGCTTGCGGAAGAGCTTTTGAAAACGAGAGAATTGATGAGAATTACATTTGGACAGATAGTTCAAATCGTTCGCTTTATTCTCGTAGTAAATATTATTCTGAGCAAGAAGTATGGAAAGGTATTCGCGAAGGATTGAATGCAGTAATTGTCAATCCTGGTGTAATTATAGGTATTTCGGGAACCAATACAGGAAGTTCACAATTGTTTTCTCAAGTACAAAAAGGATTGATGTTTTACACCAACGGCGGAACAGGTTATGTGGATGTAAGGGATGTGGTAAAAGCCATGTTACAATTGATGAAAAGCGAAATTTCAGGAGAACGATTTGTGTTAGTCGGAGAGAATTGTTCTAACAAAGATGTATTAAGTTGGATAGCCGATGGTTTTGGAAAACGACGTCCGATAATTGCCATTGGCAAACAAGCGCTATGGCTTGTTAGTGTACTCTCAGAATTTTTGGGAAAGGTTTTCCATTTTTATCCGGTAATTAATAGAGTAACTGCTCGCACGGCAACAAACCGGGAGTATTATTCAAGTCTGAAAATTGAAGATGCTATTGGAATCAATTTTACACCTATTGAGCAATGTATACATGGAGTTTGTGATTTTAGACTGAAAGAAAACTCAACCTATCAAAACTGAAGTCCTAGTTTAATTCCGAGATTATTCATGGATGTTTTTCCATTGTAGGTAAATGTTCCCATTTCATTTATCTCAGTCAGTGTTCCGGAAAATGATTGAACTCCTGCATAAACTCCTGCAAATATCAATGTTTTGTGGCTAATTTTATGTGTTATTCCTGCTGATATTTTTACCAAAACACCGCCACCATAGCCTGTGTTGATCGCAAAAGCATAGCCGGCATCCATTCCTACAAAAGGTGCAGTTCGTTTTTTTGTGAATGTACTTTGGATACGAATAAATAATGGTAGAAAACCAATAGATTTGGAACCAGAAGCAATAAATGTGCTGTTGTACGCAATTCCGGCTCCCAAAAATAGATTTTGTCCCAACACATTTCTATTACCAAATACTAATGAGAGTTGCGAATTTGGCGACCAACCGAAACCGTATTTCGCATAGGAGATTCCTGCAGAAAGTTCAACTAAACCACCAAAGTTGCCGGCATGTAATGTTGTTTCGTTATCGTCCGTTTTCTCACTTTTTGAAATGCCAGAAACTGATTCGCTTTCCATTTTTTTGATCTCCGATAATTGAAACTGATAACGCGCACCATTTTTGGTAGTAAGCATAATCATATTGTTGGTTTTTAAAACGATTTTTCCAATATATATTTCTCCGGTATTGAGCGTAATCTTATCCTGAACTGTCGTTTCCTGACCTAAAAGGTGAAATGAGAATAATAGACAAATTGTTAGAAAAATGATTTGTTTCATGTATCGAATTTTGAATTCAATCAATTAATACAGATTGAATAACTTCCTTGAAACTAACTAAAAACGAATTGGCATCCGATTTTGACAAGCACAAAGGTGGAAGCAGGCGAATGATATTGGCACCGCTAGCACCGGTAAATATTTTTTTCTCAAATAATAAACGGTTGCGAATTTCTTTGGCAGGTTGATCGAACTCAATTCCAATCATTAATCCCAATCCCCTAACTTCTTTTATTTGAGGAATCTTATTCAATTCATCGATAAGATAATTACCTACTTTCTCGGCATTTTCCATCAATCGTTCTACTTTGATAATATCGAGAACTGCAATGGCGGCGGTACAAGCCAAATGACTTCCACCGAAAGTAGTTCCAAGTAAACCGAACGATGCTTCAAAGATAGGACTGATAAGTACACCACCTATAGGAAAACCATTGCCCATTCCTTTTGCGACAGTAATTAAGTCGGGGCGAATATCGGCATATTGATGGGCGAAAAATTTCCCGCTTCGGCCAAATCCCGATTGAACTTCATCCAAAATTAAGATAGTTCCTGTTACTTTACATTCTGCACTTAATGCTTTCAGAAAATCGGTATCCGGTACACGAATACCGCCAACACCTTGAATACCTTCAACTATTACCGCGCAAACATCCTTGTTTTTTAATGATTTGCGAACGGAATCTATATCGTTCAGAGGGAAAAATTCTACATCGAATCCTTCATTAATTGGTGCAACAATTTTCGGGTTATCGGTTACACGAACAGCAGCCGAAGTACGACCATGAAAACTCTTATTGAAAGAAATCACTTTTCGACGTCCGTTATGAAATGATGCTAGTTTAAGTGCATTCTCGTTTGCTTCGGCACCCGAATTTACTAAAAATAAAGCATAGTCTTCATATCCTGAGATTTTACCCAATTTATCAGCCAGTTCAATTTGTAACTTGTTAATGACTGAATTAGAATAGAATACCAAGGTTTCCAATTGTTGTGTCAGTTTTTGAACATAGTAAGGATGTGAATGTCCAATAGAAATTACGGCATGACCGCCATATAAATCGAGATATTCAATTCCTTGGTTGTCATAAGTTCTGCAGCCAATTCCTTTGGCTATTTCGATATCGAAAAGTGGGTAAACATTAAATAAATTCATAGGTTTTTTCTTATGATGTTTTGTTAAAGGTTCAAAAAGTAAAAAATGATTTAGTCATTCCTGCCTTCTTCAAAGTTTGGGACAAAAGTAATTCAAAATTAAGAGACGCTCAAATAATTACATTTAAAAAAAATAATGTAATTTTACAGCCAATATTACATCTCTCATTTATCAGACTTTCGAACATATGGAGAAACAAGTAACGATTTATTGTAAAAATACTAAATCTTATCACATATACCCAATAGGTACATCATTGATAGAAATTTTTCAGGACCTGAAGATTGAATTGAAATATCAAGTGGTGGCAGCGCGTGTCAATTATAAAGTGGAAGATTTAAATTTTTTGATTTACAAACCTAAAGATATTGATTTTATCGATTTAAGTACTCCTTCGGGAATGCGCGTTTATGTTCGGAGCTTGAGTATGGTTCTTGCCAAAGCTGTTTCTGAACTTTTTCCTCAAGCCACATTACGCATCGAACATCCTATTTCGAAAGGTTATTATTGTAAACTTGATAATCTCAATCAAACGCTAACTCCCGATATCATTTCTCAAATTAAAGATCGGGTCAATTCGATTATTTCGCAAGGCAAGCGTATTATTTGTGAAGAAAAACAAACCTCAGAAGTGAAGGAATTATTTGTTAATCACGGTCATCAGAAAGATGAATTAGCACTTTTCGAAACTCTTGGAAATCCGTATTTTCGTTTTTTTCGCATAGATGATTTTATCGATTACTATAATGGCGTGCTGTTGCCCTCAACTGATTATCTCAGTTTGTATGATCTGATTGAATATTATGATGGACTATTACTCCTGATTCCCAATCGCGATAATCCGTTCGAACTGGAAGAAGCGGTTTTACTGCCCAAAATGTTTGATATTTTCAAAGAATATATGGGATGGAATAAAATTATGAACTTAAATAATGTTGGGGAATTTAATGTTCTCTGTCGAAATAATCAATCATTTAATTTGATTAAAGTTTCTGAAGCATTGCACGAAAAGAAAGTGGCATCGATAGCCGATATGATTTCAGAACGAGCAGAAAAAGTACGTTTTGTACTTATCTCCGGACCATCTTCTTCTGGCAAAACCACTTTTAGCAAAAGGCTCTCTGTTCAACTCATGGTATGTGGATTAAAACCGGTGGTATTATCTCTCGATAATTATTTTGTAAACCGTATAGATACACCTCTCGATGAAAATGGGGAATGGGATTTTGAACACCTCCATGCATTAGATTTGCCATTATTCAATCAACATCTAAAACAATTACTCAATGGAGAAGAAGTAGAAATTCCTGCCTTTAATTTTGAAGATGGAAAACGGTATTCAAAAGGTGAAAAACTGCAAATGAATAAAGATAGTGTATTGGTTATGGAAGGTATTCATGCACTTAACCCGGAATTGATTCTGGATATTCCACTTGAAACAACTTTCAAAATATACGTTTCGGCACTCACTACTATTTCCATCGATAACCATAACTGGATTCCAACAGCTGACACACGTTTGTTAAGACGAATTATTCGTGATTATCGTTTTCGTAATTACTCAGCGCGCGAAACCATTGCACGTTGGCCAAGTGTTCGACGTGGTGAAGAAAAATGGATTTTTCCCTATCAGGAAAATGCTGATGTTATGTTCAATTCAGCACTTCTGTTCGAGCTAGCCGTATTGAAAAGACACGCAGAGCCAATTCTGGCTGAGGTGCCAAAGTATTGCGATGAATATACCGAAACACATCGGTTATTGAAATTTTTAAACTATTTTGTGCCCATTCACGACCGCGAAATTCCGCCAACATCGCTTTTGCGTGAATTTGTAGGTGGTAGTAGCTTTCGGTATTAATAAAGAATAAGTTGTTTCAATTTTTTCCCTATATACGAATTATTGAATAACTCAACTTCGAATGAGAAAAATAATATTGTTTGCGATTTTTGTTCTGATTTTTTCCATTGAAATGAATGCACAAAGAAGCAGAAAATTGTATTCGATTACACCTACGATAACCGATTTGAATATTGGGCATGATGGATTGGTTAAACCTATACTTCAGGGAACCATGTCCATTATGTTCTCAGCTTTTGGACCTGCTTACTGCTTTGGTGATCCCGGTGTTATGTCAACAAAAAAATTTTTTTTAAATATTTTCGATTTCAATTTGTTAGATACACGTTTTATGTATTCTTTGGGACTACGGCATATTTTCCCGAACAATCTGGGAATTAAAGCAACGTTTTATTACGGTACTTTTATTGGATCTGATGTGGGTTCACTTTACCCTACAAGGGGTTACTCATTTCAATCTAAAGTATTGGAATTTACGTTGCATGCCGAATATATTTTTTTGGGTGGACCTAATTCAAAACGATTAACACCGCATACAATGTACGTGTTTGCCGGCGGTGGGATAATGCATAGCAATGCAATTTTACAATATAAAGATAGTGTTATTTCCTCACCTCCTACAGAACGTAAATTTGATAAAATTCAATTAATTACAACAGCTCCTGTTATACCTGTTGGTTTGGGTTACCAATACCGCATAAATAACAGATTAACTTTAGGTGCAGAATTTGTGTATCATTCAGTATTTTCGGACTTTGTGGATGGACTTCAGACTCAGGGTTCAAAAAACGATGATGCATTGACTTCTCTATCATTCACATTTTCATATAAAATCTTTCAAAACCGTTACAAAAGTAGTTGTAATTGTAATTTTTAATAATCCATACGAGAGTAAACCAAGAGAATGAGAAAAATAATAATAATAATGACATTACTTGTTTCGTTTTTCAATATAGAGACATATTCCCAACAAAAAAGCAAATCAGATTCAAGAAAAACTATAAGTACGCAGTTAGTTGAAGGACGTGATGGATTATACGGGCCTCGTGTTCCCGGGTTACTTTATATTATGGTTTCTGGTATCGGCCCTGCCTACCTTTTTGGAGATGTTGGTGGTTCGTTAAAAGAACAAGCATTGTTTGGCGCTAATGATTGGGATATTTCAAATACCCGCTTTTTATTCTCTCTTGGAGCTCATCATATATTCCCCAGTCAAATAGCGTTCAAGAGTTCTCTATATTATGGACGTTTTGCCGGAAGTGATATTAATTCTCGTAATGCTGAAAGGGGATATGCTTTTCAAACTAATATCCTATCTTTTATATTGCAAGGTGAATATATTTTCTATGGTGGACCCTATTCCAAATTAAAGAATCCACATTCTTTATATGTGTTTGCAGGAATTGGTTTTATGCTAAGTAATTCAATTTCTACCGGCGCAGTACTTCCACCCAATTTTCAGACTATAGCAACTGCACCTGTTATTCCGCTTGGGTTGGGATATCAATATCAGATTAATGATAAATTATCATTTGGAGCCGAATTTGGTTGGCACTATATTGAGTCTGATAATGTAGATGGAGTTCACACTTCAAATTCAAAAAATAATGATGCGCTTTCATTTCTTTCTCTTACTTTAGCTTATAAAATATATGGTTCTGTCCATATTTTAAAAGATCGTTGTAATTGTGAATGGTAATATAAAAGAGTTATAAAAAAAATATCAGATTCTAATTTTGGAATTATCATACAATATAGAAAAAGGCTTTCTCAATCTGCGGAAGTCTTTTTCTGTAAATTTAAGCGCTTAAATTAAAAACCTGTTCCATTCAAAGTTATCACTTTTTCAGGATTGAGCCCTCCACCCGAAATTGTGAGTATGGCAGTATGAGCTTTAGTAGTAGTTGGTTTATAATTAATGCTGATATTTATCCCGTTACTTCCATCTGCAGCGTCTTTGGTTATTGTGTTCGCCGAAACGGTAAACATGTTTGCATCTTTACCTGTAATAACTACTGACAGATCATTAACAATATTTGTGGTTTTTATATTGAGAGTTTTGGTACTTGTACTGTTTAATTTAGTTGATGTAAATTGTAGTAAGTTTTCAATTCTACCTGTAACAATTGCCGGGGCATATGGGTCATAAAGTAAGGTAGCTGTTCCACTTAAGTCCATATTTACATTCGTTGCACCGGTACTGGTTAATAACAACTGGTCAGTTTGTGATCCGGCAGATATGGGATTGTAGTGTACTTGTAACGTAACAATGAGATTTTCCAGCACTGGTGTTATATTAATGCTTCTGCTCCATGTGTTTTCTGTTGATAATTTTATTTCGAAATTGGTGTTATCCAATAATCCAATTTGTAAGTTGCCCATAAGATTGTATCCAATCAAAACTATATTTTGAATAACAGATGGCATTCCTACTGTTGTTGAAAATAGTGTAAAATTGCCGGTGGTTGTAATTCTGGGAGCCATTAGATTGAATGTGATATTATTGACAGTTTTGGTAATGCCGGAAATGGCGCGATTTATATCCGTACCTGACCAAGTGGTGGGTGTAAATGAACCGTTTGTAAATGCAGAACCCGGTGTGGTAGTCGAGCCGCTAAGCGGCTGTAAATAAACGTGCATATGACTGCCTGTTGTTTGTGTTGTTCCTGTAAAGTTATTCGGCGTATTGTTGTCCCAAGCTGTTTGGTTATAATCAATATGCCAAATACACATTCCTTCGGCTGGTAAATAAGTATCCCATCCAGTTTTTATACGATATTCTAGCATGAAAAACTCACTAGGATTAGGGCTACTTCCATTCAGATTATGGGTAGTTGATGATAATAAAAATGCTTGATTGTTTGTATTTGCAGGTTGTGTTTTACCTTGGTAAATAGGCAACAAAGTAAAATTTGAAGCAGTATTCACTTGTTGTGGTGTAATATAGCCTAAAAAGAAACGGTCGTAAACAGAATAAGTTGGTGGCGTACGACTTCCATTGTTATAACAACCTTCATCCATGATACTCCATGAATTTAAAGTATTCGTTTGTGTTCCGGAAGTGTCGTAATAGTCTGGCAAACCTAATACATGCCCAAACTCATGACAAAAAGTTCCGATTCCACACATGTTACTTCCACTTGAACCACGTAACTCCGAAGTACAAGAATAATCATATATGATTTTACCATTAAATTTAGTGCTGTAATTATCCAAAGTCCATCGATGCGGCCAAATGCTGTTAGCGGGTCCTCCTTCTGCTTCGTTATACCCTGCATAATAAATAAAGATATTATCTACAAATCCATCATTATCTGTGTCGTATTGTCTGAAATCTAAACCATTTGTAGATGCTAAAGCACATGCGTCAATAACCATTTGTTGAGGATTTACGTCGTTATCATTTGCATCATTTGCGCCATAAAAAGCCATTTTATGGGGTAATATGTATGGTCCCACAACATCAAAAGTTGGTGTAAATTTTCCATACGTACTCGACATAAAATAATCACGCGCCGATCCAGTTCCTCCATTCGTGTTATATCCATCCTGGTTTAATAAATTTGTAAAAGCAGTTTGAGGAGTTGGTGTCACAAAACTCGTATCCGAAAAATTCACCAAAATTACCAACGATTTAGGTGTGCCCATAAGTGGAAATGCCCGTTGTGGCTGATTTTGAATACTTAACATTTTACTTTTTCGCATCGAATTAACTGCGCTCTGTAACCCTGCAGATTTTGAAACAGTTTTCAGGAATTGGATTTCTTTCATCGATCTTTTATTGATGTTGCGCGCTGTATATTGACTTTCAATTGTTTCACCTGAAGAATTTAGAATAGCATAAGTTAAATATCCTTTTACATTCTTTTTCAGCATGTAACCATCTTCAGTAGTTTGAAAATGATGAAACTCATCACCCTTCAATCGAATTGTCAGTTGTGTACCATCTGGTTGTGTTACGGTTATGGGGAACGGGTAAGCTTTAACCGCTAATACAGGAAGAAATGTCAACTGATAAAAGATGGTTCCAAGTGCTAAAAGTAGAACTTTCTTATTCATAAAAAGCTATTGTATAATTGATTTTCTTATAAATTATGGCAACAAATGTAATAATTATTTTTGATTTGAACTTTCCAGATCAATTTATAAACTCACAGAAATAATTATTTCTTAATTATGACAATTTTTCAGAAAGAATCAAAAACAAATTTATTGTCTAAATAAAAGGCAAAAATCTGAAAGTGAGTTTTTTTGATTCCTTCAAAAATCTCGTTGTATTTTATGGCTTCTTTAATTGAATTATTGACATAAATAGACTGATAATGAGTGAAAAAATGTCATATTTTAGTGTTGGCATTTTCTTTGCAAAATAGTGTTATGAATAATAAACCCAATGTTTAATTAAAAAATATGGAGGACCAAATTATGTCACTCGTTCGATTTTCAAATCAAGTGCCTTCATTGTTTGACCGTTTTTTTGAAGGCGATTTATTTGATTGGTCAAACCGTAATTACTCACTTACCAACACTACTTTACCATCGGTGAATATTAAAGAAAATAATGATGCCTTTGTATTGGATGTTGCTGCTCCGGGCTTTGATAAAAATGACTTCAAACTGGAATTGAACAACGATTTACTAACTATTTCATCGGAAAAGAAGGTTGAAACCGAAACCAAAGAAGGTGAACAATTCACCAAACGTGAATTTAGTTATCAATCGTTCAGCCGATCATTTACTTTGCCACATACGGCCAATGCCGAAGGTATTGTGGCAAATTACGAAAATGGCATTTTGCGCGTTACAATTCCAAAAAAAGAAGAAGCAAAACCAAGACCATCACGAACAATCGAGATTTTGTAAATTGCTAATTAAATGCTGAAAAGAAAAGGTCTGTCGAATAATTTCGACAGACCTTTTTCTATGTAATTATCATAAGTCTTAAAGTCACCCTTGGGGGATTTACACATTAAATCGAAAGTGCATAATGTCACCATCCTGCACCACGTATTCTTTACCTTCAACGTTCATTTTTCCGGCTTCTTTGCAGGCTGCTTCAGACCCCAAGGTTGTAAAATCAAGGTATTTAATTACTTCGGCGCGGATAAATCCTTTTTCAAAATCGGTGTGAATCACAGCCGCACATTGTGGAGCTTTCCAACCCCTTTCGAATGTCCATGCCCTAACTTCCTGCACCCCGGCAGTAAAATATGTTTGTAAATCTAATAAATGATATGCTGCTCTAATCAATCGAGCTACGCCCGATTCAGTCAAACCAACTTCTTCTAGAAACATTTGACGTTCTTCGTAAGTTTCTAATTCTGCAATATCTGCTTCGGTAGCAGCGGCAACAATTAATATCTCAGCATTTTCATCTTTCACCGACTCTCGCAAAGCATCTACATATGCATTTCCGTTTCTGGCCGAAGCTTCGTCCACATTGCATATATACATTACAGGTTTGTCGGTAAGGAGATATAAATCTTTTACTAGCTTTTTCGCTTCCTTGTCCAAAACTACGGTACGTGCTGATTTCCCTTGTAGTAAGGCATTACGGTATTGAACCATTATGTCATAAGCCGCCTGAGCTTGTTTGTCACCTCCGGTTTTAGCTTGCTTTTGCGTTTTTGTCATGCGGCTTTCAACTGTTTCCAGGTCTTTTAGCTGCAATTCAATATCAATGATTTCCTTGTCGCGAACAGGATTAATACTTCCATCAACGTGGGTGATATTTTCATCATCAAAACAACGCAACACGTGCAAAATAGCATCGGTTTCGCGAATATTAGCCAAGAATTTATTGCCCAATCCCTCACCTTTGCTGGCACCTTTTACCAAACCTGCAATATCTACAATTTCAACCGTAGTAGGAACGATGCGATTAGGGTGTACCAATTCGGCTAATTTAGTCAAACGTTCATCGGGCACTGTGATTACGCCGACATTTGGTTCTATAGTACAAAAAGGAAAGTTTGCAGCCTGCGCTTTAGCATTTGAAAGACAGTTGAATAAAGTAGATTTACCTACATTGGGTAAACCTACGATACCACATTGAAGAGCCATGTTGTTATATGTTTATTTGTGTAATCGAGTAATTGAGGAATACTAAAACCGATAAATTGTTTAAAATTAAAGAGTTCAACGATTCAGTACTTCTTCTTTTTTTCGGGCTGCAAAGGTACGAAAAATTTCGGAGTCAAAAAAGAGCTGTAAATAGGGTGCTTTAAACGTTAAACTTTTATTATCCCCAAATCTCTCCAATCACCTTCGGAAAATGTTCATACTCGAGCGCATGCACTTTTTCAGCAATCATTTCGGGTGTGTCGGTGGGCAATATCGGGCATTTTGCCTGAAAAATGATACTTCCTTCGTCGTAATTGCTGTTTACATAATGAATGGTAATACCCGACTCTTTCT
>Ga0209540_10000349_pt1 | contig 46489 bp, 50 predicted proteins | sample BarGraIncu01121A_FD_184501 | JGI IMG/M metagenome (GOLD analysis project Ga0209540, IMG submission 184501) | Arctic peat soil microbial communities from Barrow, Alaska - Barrow Graham LP Incubations 011-21A (SPAdes) (version 2) | ecosystem: Environmental > Terrestrial > Soil > Wetlands > Peat... | reverse complement strand
AGGATTACTGACATTGGTTAAAACACAGGAAGGACCAAGGAAGACGTCAGATTCGATCGTGATCCCTTCATAAACCGACACATTGTTCTGAATCTTGACATTATCCCCAATCACCACGTTGTTGCCAATATTAACATTCTGGCCAAGGATGCAGCGGGAGCCCAGTTTGGCGCCGGATTGGACGTGGCAGAAGTGCCAGATCTTAGTACCAGTGCCGATGGTGACGTTATCATCGACATAGGAGGATTCGTGGATGAAATAGTTATTAGTGGTCATTTAAAGACCTCGTGCTTGTTAAAGGGTTGAAGGGTAGAAGAGTTGAAGGGTTCAGAAACTAAGAAGTTAAAGAGATGAAGAGTTAAAGAGTTAATGGGTATAAAAAGCCCTGGTTCGATATTTAGATAATTCATTATTTACTTTTTTTTACTATAGATTTGCTTTTAAGATACTTAATCAAATTTAACAGTTTCATTCTTAAAGAAACGATTTTAGTTCTCAACTCATTGCTGGCAATAAAATTCAAATCTTCAGAAATGATTAAAAGTGTTTCGATCTCCGAGAGAGAGCCAAGTCCGACATATAAAAATTGAATAAATTCCTTTTTTCCGTTTCGTGCGGCTCCCTCTGCAATATTGGCTGGAACAGAAACAGCTGCACGGCGTAATTGTGAAGTCAGACCATACATTTCTCCTTGAGGAAATTTTGCTGTCACTGCATAAATATCCTTGACAATTTGAATGCCAAGTTTCCATACATCAAGGTCTTTGTGAGTGCCCATTTAGTATTTAAAATCCTTTGTTGAAGAGTTAAAAAGTTTAAGGGTTAAGAAGTTAAGAAAATAAGATAAATGTTGCACTTTTTCTGAACTCCTTTACTCTTGAACGCTTTAACTTCTTCACTTCTTAACCCTTAAACGCTTCAACTCTTTAACCCTTCAACGAGCCCCTTAGCCAAAGGATGGTAGTCTCCTTTCAATCCAACTGGCACCGCACTGCGGATTTGATGCGCCAACTCTATCGAAGGTCTTGCGTCATCGATGCCGAAGCCCTTTCCAACGAGCACTTGACGATATACTTCTGTATGAAGATCTGCAAAGCCATCGGAAAACTCATACTTTTCGCCGTTCAATGTCAGGGAACGGTGGGTGGTTTTAGAAGATTGCAAAGCCTCAGGGGGAAGATCGGAGCGATCTAATGAAAGGAACCACCTGACATGGGCTTTTTTGAGCTCGAATGAGCCGGACATTTTTTTATCATTGGCAAGATGAACTACTTGCTTCTGAAGAGGGCCGAAGATCCACAGCAGCATGTCGAAGAAGTGGATGCCTATATTCGTTGCTACACCGCCCGATTTGGCGCTGTCGCCTTTCCAGGAGACTTCGTACCAGCGGCCGCGCGAGGTGATGTAAGTCAATTCAATATTATACTTTTTCGCGGACTTTTCTTTAGCTATCTTTTCCTTTAAGGCGATGATGGCCGGGTGCAGGCGCAGCTGCAAAACCGTGAAGACCCTTTTGCCGGTCTCCTTTTCAAACTCCTGCAGGGCTTCGGCGTTCCAGGGGTTGAGCACCAGCGGCTTCTCGCAGATGGCGTCGGCACCGATGCGCAAGGCGAACCTGATATGGGCATCGTGCAGGTAGTTGGGAGAAGCTATTGAAACGTAATGGACGCGTTTTTTCTCTCCCTGGCGGCGCAACTTTTCCGCGTGACGGTCAAAGCGCTCGAACTCGGTGAAGAAGCGCGCTTCGGGGAAGAAGCGGTCCAGTATACCCACAGAGTCAGACCTATCAAGAGCAGCTATCAGGACATTACCTGTGTCTTTTATAGCTTGCAGGTGGCGGGGAGCGATATAGCCGGCTGCGCCGATAAGAGCGAAGTTTCGAGTAGTCATAGGAAAGTCCTTAAGTATAAAGTATAAAGTTTAAAGGAAAAAGTATGAGAAGAACCTTGCATGAAATTTGAAATCATTTTTTTCTTACCTTTGTAATTTATTCTTATTTTTGCCTTTTTTCTTACTTTATACTTTATACTTTGTACTTTACACTTTCTTTACCTTTAACTCTTCCTTTAGTCTTTTTATGTGACCTCTACCGAGCCCTTTAACTTCACAGCCTAATGCGAGATATTGCTTGATCTTTTCATCATTTAAAATGCCGAAGCAATCAATGACGGCTATTGGTTTCCCGGCGAGCTTGACGATCTCGGCCGGATCCAGGGCGAGATATTCCTGGTGACGAACGGCCAGCACCAGCGCGTCGCAGCCTGGCAGGGCAGCAGCCAGATTTTTTTGCACCCGCAGGTTCTTCAGCTTCTTCTGGTTGCGGAAGAATTTCTCTTTGCCCTGGACCGGGTACTCGTCCTGTTTTTCGAACTCCCACCAGCGCTCAACATAAGGGTCGTGGACACGGATTTCAGCCCCCATTTCGGAAAGGCGGCGCACCATGATTTCCGAGCCCGAGTAGCGGGTGTCGCCGACATCCTCGCGGTAGGAGGCGCCGCAGACCAGAACCTCGGCGCCAGCCACGGGAACGCTCATGTTGCGCAAGGCGTCGCGCACCATTTGGGCTGCGTGCAAGCCGCGAGTATCGTTGATGTCAATGGCCTGCGGCGTGATGCGGAAGATGTCGTCTTCGAAACCGAAAATGTGGCGGTAAGCCCAGACACCCAGGCCGCCGTCCTTGGGCAGGCAGTAGCCGCCGATGCCCGGCCCGGGGAAGATCATGTTGCTGTGGGTCGGACGAACGCGGATGGCTTCGATGACCTTGGCGATGTCGACGCCGTTGCGCTCGGCAAACAGCGACCACTCGTCCATGAAGGCCAAAATGGTCGCCCGATATGAATTTTCCACTATCTTGGCCGTCTCGGACTCGATGGGGCGGTCAAGGACGGTCAGCGGAAATTTTTCGGTGTGCAGCACTTCATTTAAAAACTTGACTACGCGGCGCTTGGCTTTAGGGTTAACGCCGCTGCAGACGCGCCAGAAGTCGCGGATCGAGGCCACGTAGTTGCGTCCAGGCATGACCCTTTCGTAAGAATGGGCCAAAAGGGGGTCGGTCTTGATGCCGCGCTGGCGGAAGATCTTGCGCATCAAGGGCAGGGCTATTTGCTCGGTGGTGCCGGGAGCTACGGTAGTTTCGATCAAAACCAAACAAGCGGCCGGAACGCGGCGGGCAATGGCGGCGAAAGACTCTTCCAGGGCGGTCATTTCGACATGGCCATTGCGCACGTTGCCCAGTTCGTTTTTCAGGTAATCGAGTTGGACGTCGACCACCACCACGTCGGCCAGGTTCAGCACCTCGTCGGTGTAGGTGGCCAGCAATGTCTTTTTTTCCAGCACGCAGCGGCGGATGAGCGGTTCCACCTCGGGGTCTTCGGCCTTGACCGGCGATACGCCCTTGTTCAAGGTGGGTATTTTCCAGAACGAGCGCGGCGAGGGGCGCTGGACGCCTATGACGAACTTGGTCGGCTTGCCTTTCTTGTCGGTCACGTCGGCCACGATAGCGGCCATGACGGCTCCGACAAAACCCACGCCCATGACTACCACGATTTCGCGGCCGAGCGCTCGGGATTCTTTGACCAGCGCTTCGACGCGTTGGAATTCCGCTTTGTAATCGGCAGGGTTAGGCAGCGGGTATTCGCGGCCGTCGGGAGCAAGAGAAATTAGATTAGACATAGCTTATCTCCGTTATGCGTTATGCGTAATGCGTGATGAGAAAGAAACTGGCTTCAACTTTTCTTTTTTAAAAATGAAATGAGTCCAATCAACATTTTTTTAATATCATTTAATTTATTAATGAACTCAAAAGAATTTTTTAAATATCCAAGACGTTCGGCAATCAGAAGCTGTGTTTCCAATTCAGATGTTGATCCCAAAGCAATATGTAGAAACTGAATGAATTCTTTTTTTGAATTTCGCGCGGCTCCTTCTGCTATATTGCTAGGAATAGAAATTACCGAGCGACGAATTTGGGCAGTTAAAGAATAAATTTCTTCTTTAGGAAAATCTTTAGTTGATCTATAAATATCCTCAACCAAATTCAGGCTTTTTTTCCAAACATCCAGGTCCCGATGCCCTTTTAGCATTATTTCCTACTATCGCTTTTTCGCATAACGCATTACGCATCACGTATTACGTATTTTGTTGATTTCATGCGATCTACGCTGCCGCCGGTGGCCCTTGCGGGCTTGGCGCCTGGCTGACAAAAAATATCTAAAATCATCAAAATGCAAATATAATGAACAAATCACAATCACCACTCTGCTATATGCTAAAAATTAGCATAAAGCTGCTCTTTTGTCAATTTTTTATTCAATCCAGTAAAGGGTTTCTGGGCATTCTATGGCATGCGGCGACTGTCCCCTTTTCTGATTTCTTGATCTCTGGTTGCCGCAATTTTATTTTTGCAATATAATTTTCGCCATGAAGACCTATCGCTACCTCATTTCCGGCCGGGTGCAGGGCGTGGCTTTCCGCCATTATACGGTGCGCGAAGCCGAAAAACTTGGCATCTCCGGCAAGGTGAAAAATCTGGCCAGCGGCGACGTCGAAGTCTTGGCGCAAGGTGATGAGGGCAAAATCACTCAATTTGAGTCATTTTTACACATAGGGCCCAGGTCAGCCAGGGTTGAACGAGTGATTAAAGAAGTGGTTGACAGCCAAATGGAATACCGGGGGTTTGATATTGGTTGGTAACAGCTCGGTATACGGTTGACGGTTAACGGTGGAAGAAAACAACAATTTCCGATTTTTTAGTAGTTTGCTTCAGGTTTCTTACCGTACACCGTTCACCGTACACCCTACACCGATTTCAATACTTTTTTAAAAATTCTTTTTCTTTTATGTTGAACTGGGTTGAAATACTTCCACTGCGCCTGGATCTTGTTGTTGGTTTCCAGTTCCTGGTTGGACTCGGTGAAGCGGAAGCCCTTGGCGATGGCCTTGTGCGCGATCTCCACCACCATCAACAGGTCCACGCCCTGACCGCGGTAGCCTTTCTTGATGCCGGCCAGATAGAAATCCAGGACGTCGTTCTTCTTCATGGCCTGCAGCAGGTGCCACCAGCCCAGGGGCAGCAGACTGCCGTTGGCTTTCTGGAAGGCCCGCGAGAAGCTGGGCATGGCGAGCATGAAACCGACCATCTCGTTTTTTTCGTTGACCACGGCCTGGAACAGGTCCTTGTCGATGAAGGAAAAGTATTTTTTAATGAAGTAATGGACCTGCTTTTCGGTCAGCGGCACAGCGCCGTAAATCTCCTCAAAAGCCTCATCCAGCAGATGAAAAAACTCTTCGGCGCGGCCCAGGATCTCTTTTTTATTGGCGAATTTCAGCACGCGCAAGCCGCCGCGCTCCTTGATGCGCTCGGCCAGGCGCAGCAGCTTTTCGGGAAAAGCGGACATTTCGGGCACTTGGGTGCGGAATTCAACATAGTCGATCTCCTTCTGGAAGCCCTGGTCCTCGACCAGTTTTTGATAGTAGGGAAAATTGTAGTAGCCGGCGATAGTGGCTAGTTGGTCAAAGCCCTCAACCAGCATGCCCTGGGGATCGAGGTCGCAGAAACCATGCGGGCCGGTCAGGGTCTCCATGCCGAGTTCTTTGGCCCAATCTTCGACGACCTTGAACAGGGCGGCGGCCACTTCGGGATCGTCGGGTGCGTCGAACCAGCCGAAGCGCAGGTTTTTGGTTTTGTACTTTTGGTTGGCCACGCGGCTGTGGATGGCAGCGATGCGTCCGACCGGGCGGCCGTTTTTGTAAGCCAGAAACTGGCGGGCTTCGGCGTTATCGAAAGCCGGGTTTTTTTGGCGATTGAAAATTTCCATGTCGTCATGAATCAGCTGCGGCACCCAATAAGGATTGCCCTTGTACAACTGGAAGGGAATCTTGACAAATGTCTTTAAATCCTTTTTATTCAGAACTTCCTTGACAGTTATGCTCATGGTCACCTCTGGGTTAATTATAGCAAAATGAAACAAGAATTACAAAAACAAGGAAAAATAACTAAGAGATATACGTGATGCGTGAACGAGCTGGAAGTACTACGTTATGCGTAATGAGAAAGAGAAATAATCTATTATATACTTCGATTAATTGCGGTTGCGTATCACGCATTACGCATCACGAATTACGTAGGTTGGCTTCAAATCTTAGATATCTTGATCCTGCCGTTGACTGTTTCCAGGGTAATTTTATGGCCGCCGCCGTTGACCTGGCCCTTAAGTGAGCTGCCGATAAAATGGCGCTGGACCGCAATAGGGAACTCGCAGTCGATGCCGCCGTTGACCGCGCTGCCTTCCACGGTAAAAGTCGATTTGCGGTTAATCTCGATGTTGATGGCGCCATTAACCGTTTCCACGCTCAAATCGCCGTTCAACTGGGCTTCCTGGGAAATATCCACGGTCCCATTGACTGTGCTCAGGGAAGAGGACGCGAAATCGCCTACGAATTTGATCCGGCCGTTGACCGTTTTCAGATTCAGGTCCTGGAATTTTCCCGAGCAGGTCAGCGCGCCGTTGACGGATTTGAATATGGACCGGCTCAACTTTTCGGGAATGGCAACAGTGAAGTCAACCTTGGCCCGGGCATTTTTCTTATTGTACTTGGTGTAAACCTTGAGGGTATCCTTGCCGGTCTCAATGATGATTTCCACGTTCTCGATCTCGCCCTTGGCGTCGGATTTTTTCACGGCCCTGATGTCCACGGCCTGGCCGCTGGTTGTGCTGATCACGATCTCGCCGTTGACATTTGACAGTTCGATACTGCCGGCGGGCGTGAATTCGAAACGACGGCTGATTTTCTGCTCATAATCTTCTGCCGCCAGCAAGGAAAACATGAAAAGCAAAATGAACAAGACATATTTAACTTTTTGTTTCATCGAGCACCTCCTCAAGATCAATAAACGCAGGAACTTGAATAAAAGTTCGAAATTTCGTAATACCTAACGCGTGATGCATGACAAGGTAAGACTAAAATTCCAAATCTCAAATCCCAAATTCCAATGTCCTAAACAAAGGCATTAAAGATCTTCTTCTGTAGGGAACGCAGATCTGCGTTCCTTACCCAGGCAGAACTCTTGAAATTTGATTTTTCCATTTCTTCGTTTTGGTCATTTGGTTATTGGCGCTTGGAGCTTATTTGGGATTTGGTGCTTGGTGCTTATTTGGGATTTGGTGCTTGGTGCTTGTGATTTGTTTGGATTTTATGTACGGGCGGGTTTAAAACCCGCCCCTACACGGCCTTTTAACTTATCTTTTTTAAACTGTCGATTTATGTATCTGGCGTTTCTGACGGTGTATCTGACTGTGGTAGAATTTAATCTGCTTGCGGTCACCGGCGGTAATGGCAACGGCGAGTTTTTCCTTCATCGTTTTGATCCTGGCTTTCACCCCGGCTTTGTTCAGGCCCTGCACTTGGTGATGAACATGGGTATCGATGTTCAGTGCCTTGCAGATGGCGGTCAGCAGATGCTCTTTGTTCAATTGCGTATACCCTTGCACTGCCTCATGCTCAATGTCCTTGGCGATCTCTCTGAGTTCGGCCACGGTTTTCTTTTTGAGTTCAATAAAAGTATGGGCCATGTTTGTTTCCTCCAAAATTAATTATACAAGGTAAAAGGTAAAAGTTAAGAACAAGAGAAATAAAAGATTTTTTTTCTTATTCTGATATCTTTTCTTCACTTTTTACTTTTTCCTTTTTCCTTTGTCTCATTGCTGCCGACTACGAACCCTTGGGTTTTTCAGCAAAAAAAGTGTCGGAAAGTTTCTCGAAATGGATAAAATTACCGATGTTTTTTAAAGCGATCAGGGCGGCTTCCTGTTCGGCTTCGCGGCGGTTCTTGCCCCAACCGCAACCGATTTCACTGTTTTCTAAAAAAACAGCCACTTTGAAGAGCGTGGCCGGCGGTTTACCGTTTTCGGCCACTACCTGGTAGCATGGCAGAATGTTCTTGTGTTTTTGGATCAATTCCTGCAGTTCCGACTTATAATCGTTGATACGCAGTTCCTGGCTGAGCAGCTGCTCTAAAAATTCATCAAAAAGGGAGATAACGATTGCGCTAGTGGTTTGGATCTCCGAATCCAAATAAATAGCGCCGATCAGGGCCTCGAAGCTCGATGAAACTATTTTCTGGTTGCGTCGACCCTGGTTTTTTTCCTCGCCGCGACCCAATAAAATGTGACTGCCCAACCCGATAGTTTTGGCTACCTTGAACAGCAGGTTACTCGAAACCAAATGGGCGCGCATCTTGGCCAAATCGCCCTCGTTGTTGTCCCGGCAGCGGCGGAAAATATAATCGGTGATCACCATGCCGATGATCGAATCGCCCAGGAACTCCAGTCTTTCATTGTCCGCACCACGGTTTTTGCCGCCTTCGTTAAACGACTTATGGGTCAGGGCGGAACGCAGTAATTCGCTGTTTTTAAAGCGGTAATTCAGTTTTTTCTCTAATTCGTCCATCAAAGCGCCTTCATGACCACAAAGGTCAGGTCGTCGGCGTTGGCCTGGCCGGCGGCGAAAGTGATGGCCCGGGCCATGATCTTCTCCTTGATCTCCAGCGCCGAAAGGGTGGAGTATTTGACCAGCATGCTTTTCAATTCGGCCACGCCCAGCATTTCCTCTTCCTCGTTCATGATCTCGGAAAGGCCGTCGGAAAAGAAGAACAGGATATCTCCACTATGGTACGGCAGGCGCAGTTCTTCAATGCCGCCCTGGGTGAAGTTGTTCAACCCCAGGGCCATGCCGCGCGGCGACAGTTCCAGGCAGGCCTGCCTATCGCTCTGGTAAAACAGGGCCGGAGTGTGGCCGGAGCGGGAAAAGATCAGGTTCCTGTTCTGCAGGTCGAAGCGGACCAGGTTGATGGTGATGAAGGTGACCTTTTCGAAAGAGTCCTGCAGGCTGACGTTGCATTCGCTGAGGATGGCCGCCGGTTCCTTGCCGGTTTTCTGCAGGCAGTTCATAATGCCCTTCAGCTCGGCCATGTAGAAGGCGGCCTGGGCCCCCTTGCCCGAAACATCGGCCACCAGCACCGAAAGGAATTCGCCGGGCCGGTGAAAGTAATCGAAATAGTCGCCGGCGATCTCCGTAGCCGGGATGTTGACCGCGGCGATGTCGAACTCAGGACAGGCGAAGTGGTCGGCGGGAAGCAGCTTCAGCTGGATGCCGCGGGCGATGCGCAGTTCCTCTTGCAGACGCTCCTTTTCCTTCTCTTCGGTCAACAGGCGGCCGATGCCCGACGCCATATCGTTGAACGATTCGGCCAGAAAATGCATCTGCTCGCGGGATTTGATGCGGATGCGATAAGAAAAATCACCGCGGCGGATTTTTTCTGTGCCCTTGGTCAATTCATTAACCGCCTTGGTAATGACCCGCACCATGCGAAAACCGATGATAAAGGAAATGACAATAAAAAACCCGAACAGCCCGAGCATGAATCGCACCAGCACCGAGATCGGAAAGACCGAGCTCTGGCTGTCACTTTTCTGCAGCACCTGCAGTTCTTTTCTCAATTCGTCCAGCTGCTGGCTTTTGCTTATAAGAGTAGCCTGATCGCCGCCGCGGCTGATCTCCTTTTCCAGCGCCTTGGCCTGATCGCGCAGGATGCCGGCGCGGTCCGAAGTTTTCAGTTTCTGCAGTATTTTCGAATAATCGTTGATCAGCAGGAACATGTTGAACTTGAGGGCGGGCTGGCCGTTCTTCAACTCGTCGAAATCCCAGAAGCGGAAGGTGAAGGGAAAGGGAAAATGGGATTTTTCAAAGCCGGCGAAATCCTTGTCGTTAAGGCGAGCCGACATCTCCTGCGAGGAGGAGGACATCGCGTTGCCGCCGGCGCCCATGAACAGTACCTTGAAGTCGCCGATCGGCGGCATGGCGTCGAAAAATTCCTGGTTCAGAGTTTCGAAGATCAGCGCCGCGTAGCCGTTGCGCCGCTGGTGCACGCCGTGATACAGGACACCGCCGATCTTGAAATAGCCCGCTTGGAATTTGGCCAGCGGGCCGTTGGGGTCAAATGTCTGAAGAGGCAGGTCCTCGGGATAAGTGAAGAACGCCTGGTAGCGCCCATCTGTCTCCTTGAAAAAAGCCAGGTTCAGGAAACGCGGCTTGCGGTTTTTGAAGCGCTGCACTTCGAGCTTGATCCTGGCGGCGTCGGCCAGACCGAGGTAATAGCCGCTGCTCTCCTCGAAGCCCTTGATCTCGTTCTGCATCAGATTGTCGAAAATAGCCGTATTGTACTGATAAATGACGATGTTGCTGATTAGATAGAAAAAAACTGTGATCAGCACAATCGGGGTGACGATAAAAAACAACGCGGAAATGATCAGCCGGTTGCGTATTTTCCAAAGCAGACGGCGGCGGATGATACCCAGCAAGCGAAAGACTGCGAGAATGATGGTCAGCCACAGGAAGAACTGGAAAGTACCCGGCTTAAAGAAGAAGTAAGTCAATATAGCGGCCGCGGCGGACAGGATTAGTGCGAGATCGAGTTTGCGAAGCTTCATCAACATAGGACGATTATAGTATGAATCTCTGGTGTTTTCAATCTTTAAAAATGCGCCCGAAACGATAGGTCAGGGAAAATTTGAGCAGATTGGCGCTGTAATTGCTGGACACTTCCTGGTTTTGCAAAAAATAGCCTTTTTCTTTCCAGGCGGCGTTTTGCCGCTGGTAGGCGATTTCCATTTGCAGGTAATGAGAAATTTCGCAGCCGAGGCCGGCAGTGTAGCCGCTGATTTTAACGGCTTGGTCAGAGCTGTCCACATAAAGTTGCCTGTCGGCAAACCAGCCGCCGCGCAGGTGCAGGAGCCATTGGCGCAGAGGCAGATCGATTTCCATCCCCATGCGCAGGTTACTGATATTTTTCTGCTCCGAACTGAAATCGGTTTTCTGGGGGTACGGCAAAAGCAATCTGGGATCATAATAATTTTCAATGGTTCCTTTTTGCCAATCGATGCGGGAATAATCAAAACTCAGGTTCAGCCAGTGGACCAGTTGCAAGGCGGCTCCCAGGGAATATTGGGCTGGAAGCACCACTTGGGCCAAGGAACTTTTTGGACTCAGGTTCACATCAACTCCCTGTTTGTCGACTTCCCAGGACAGCAGCGAGGAATCAAACTTGTTTTTCAAGCCGCTGTGAAAAGTGAAACCGAGGCTCAGGGTTTTAAAAGGGCGGAACATCATGCCGACAATGAAATTCCGACCGCGCAGACTCTCGATGTATTGCTCATGAAACTCCCCATCCGGATTCAGGGTTTGCAAATGCTGGCTGCCGGAACTGAAAAACTGCTGCAGGGTGCAGCCTAAGGCGAAATATTCGGAAATCCCCGCCGCCGTGGAAAAAGCCAGCACGTCGATACCTTCGCTGCCTCTGAAATTAACAGTGGTTTTATTGGAATTCGCGCTGTTTTGCATGTAGGTGAGCACTTCTTGAACCGAACCTTTAAAACCGTAAGGGATATAACGGTAATAACTCAGGGCGAAACCCCATTTCATTTTCCAGAACTCGGCCGGGGCCGATACGGAAAAAAAATTAATCTGCTGGAGCTTGCTACTTAAATTGTAGTTATACTGGATGGTTTCGCCGGGAATGATTTTATCCTGCGGGTCATACTCCTGGGTCTGACTTTCGCTTTGATAAGCGAAATAAAATTCGGGACTGCGCATGGCCACCAGGCCGGCCGGGTTCCAAAACACAGCCGTCAGGTCGTCGGCCACCGCCGTAAAGGCATTGCCCATTGCCATGGCCTTAGTGCCATAGGCAAAATTATATTGGTTGTACCAGGGTTTGTATTGGGGAAAAAGTGCGAGATTAAGTATAAGCAGCAAAAAGAAAATGAGGGAACGGATTTTCATTTCTTGTCTTCAGCTACCAGGTCCTCTTCCTCATCATAACCAATCCGTTCATCCTGATCCTCGATCACTATCCTGCCGCCGACATCTTCTTCATAGGAAAGGCAGCACATCAAGCGGCCGCACATGCCCGATATCTTGACCGGATTCATGTTCAGGTTCTGTTTCTTGGCCATCTGCAAGGTGATGGGTTCCAGGTTGTTTAAAAAAGTCTTGCAACAGAGTTGCCGGCCACAGATACCCACCCCACCGATCATTTTGGCTTCATCGCGGATGCCGATCTGGCGCATTTCAATGCGCATGCGGAACTTTTTGGCCAGATCCTTGACCAGGTCGCGAAAATCGATCCGGCCTTCCGAGGTGAAATAGAAAATAGCTTTCTTTTCGCCGGTGAAAAAAGTCACCCGCACAAGCTTGATCGGGATTTCCCTCTCCTTGATGCGGTTCTGGCAGTATTCATGAGCCCGAGTTTCCTCGCGACTTTTTTTACTGAAAATTTCGATATCCTTGCTATTGGCTTTGCGCAGAATTGCCGGGATGCAGGGAATGCTGCGGATGGCGCTGAATGTGTCGCCAAAATGTTTGACTACTTTTCCCAGTTCCTCGCCTGTGATCGACTGAATAATCACGCAGTCATCGAGCTTGATATCGACATCCTGGCTGCGGAAATGCAGCAGATCCCCGCGGCTCTCGATTTTGACCAGAATGACCTTATCCATGGAATTCATCCCCCAAGGGGACGCGACCCCTGGTCGGGGTTCACAGCCCCCATCATGGGACGCGACCCCTGGTCGGGGTTCGCAGCCGCCGGGGCGTAACTGTTGATGAATTCCAGAACCAGCACCCGGGCATTCAGATTGCGCTGGATATCGCGCAGCAGGAATTCCATTTTACGGATTAAAAAAAATACTTTATCAATATTCGTCAACGCAGCCAATTCCATAAGCTTTTCCTTGTAATCCGAATTGATGAGCATGGTGCTTGAGCCATCGACCATCAGGATCATTATATCTCTTAACAGCAGGGAAATCAAATTGATCATTTCCCGGAAATAGGCAATGAAACTTTCACGACTGCGGCTGCGGTCATACAAATCCAAAAGGATATCTTCAACCTCGCTCTGACGGAGCAACCTGTCAAGGATGCAGAGCATGGCCGAGCGTTTTTCCTCCAGTTCCTGCCAATCCACTTCCGTCACGTTTTTCAGGGCATCGGAACTGAAAAAAGCGAGCAGGCGCGATTTTTCCGGATCAACCCCTTTTTGCTTCAATTCGAGCCTGATTTCATTTTTGGAGAGGGGAAGAAACTTCAGTATCTGGCAGCGAGATTGGATGGTGGGCAGAATCAGGTTCAGGTTGCTGGCCAGCAGGATAAACACGTTCGTTTGCAAAGGTTCCTCGAGTGTTTTCAAAAAAGCGTTGGCCGCCATTTCATTCAGGCACTGGGCGTCCTTCATGATGAAAAACCTCTTTTCGGCCCGCAGCGGCCGCTGGCAGGCGCTGGCGATCAGCTCGTCCAGTTGGTTTTTCCGATAGAACTGCCCGTCCGGCTCCAGGATCTGGACGTCGGGGAACAAGCCGCGGTCAACGGCTAGGCAGTAGCGGCAGCGGTCGCAAGCGTCGTTCATTTTGTTCTGGCAGAGCGCGGCCTTGGCGAAATTCACGGCGAAAAGCAACTGATGGTAAGCGTCGGAACCGGTAAAAATCATGGCGCTGGGAATGCGCTGGTTGCGCAGATAACTGGCCAGTGTCGCCTTGATGCGGGTGTTGCCGATCAGTTCGGAAAGAGACATAGGTGATAAGCTCCATCCCCTATTCATGGGGAAAATAAGAGAATATGTTAACATAGATCGAGAATCAGGGGAAGACTCGGTGTAAGGTAGACGGTTTACGCTGTACGGCAGAAGAGAAGGCAAAGGGCAAAGAGTAGGGGCGATTCATGAATCGCCCGTACGCGAATCGCCCGAAATAAAATCCTAAATCACAAATCCCAAATTCCAAATAAATTCCAAGTTACAAATTCCAATGTCTTTAATAAAATCATTAGATATTTTCTTCTGTAAGGAACGCAGATCTGCGTTCCCTACCCCAGGCATATCTCTTGCTATTGATTAATCGGCAATGCGTTCCCTACCCCGGGCATATCTCTTGGGATTGTTCGATTTTCCTGGCTTGCTGGTTACTGTTCGGGCGAACACAAGGGTTCGCCTCTACCCTTTTTTAGTTTCTTTACTTTTTACTTTTGCCTTTTGCCTTTTTACTTTGTCTTTTTCTTCCCCATCAACCATACACCGTACACCTTCTACCAATTTCTGTTTCAGGTACTTCCCGGTTATGGAACCCTGGCAATTCACGATTCCTGCAACATCTCCCTGGTACACGATCTTTCCCCCGTTCTTTCCGCCGCCCGGCCCCAGATCCACCAAATAATCGGCGACTTTGATCATTTCCAGGTTGTGCTCAATGACCACAACGGTGTGGCCGCGGGCGATCAAAGCCCTAAACACATCGATCAGCTTGCGCACGTCATCAAAATGCAGCCCGACCGTGGGTTCGTCCAGCACATAAACAGTGGGAGAACCCGACTGGCGGGCCAGTTCCTTGGTCAGTTTGATGCGCTGCGATTCTCCGCCGGAAAGCGTTTCCGAACTTTGGCCCAGGCGCAGATAGCCAAGACCGACGTCGAGCAGGATACGAATCTTCCTGGCCAGCAGCGGGATATTGGCGAAAAGCTCGAACGCTTCGCTGGCCGTCAAGTCGAGCACGGCGGCGATGGATCGCCCCTTGAACTTGACCTGGGACGTTTCGGAATTGTAGCGCCGGCCGTCGCAGACCGGGCAGGTGAGCTCCAGTTGCGGCAGGAAGCTCATCGGCAGTTTCTGAACGCCCATGCCCTGGCAGGCCTCGCAGCGACCGCCGCGCACGTTGTAGCTGAAACGCCCTGAGGCATAACCCCTGACCTTGGCTTCAGGCAACGCAGCGAAAAGGTCGCGAATCATGGCCATAATTCCTATATAAGTAGCCGGACAGGAGCGGGAATTCTTGCCGATGGCTGATTGATTGACCATCAGCACCCGGCGTAATTGTTTCAGGTTCGCGGCGGCAGCGTAACTCAGACGGGGATTGCCCAGGGCCAGACCACAAATTTCCCGGAATAAAATCGGCACCAGGGCATCCACGACCAGGGAGCTTTTCCCCGATCCCGAAACACCGCTGACAACGGTCAACCGGTTCAGGGGGATTTTCAGATCGATATTTTTCAAATTGTTGATGGCGATGGACCTGATTTTGATAAAAGCGCCGGCCGCTATTTTATTTTTCGCGGGAGTTTCAATGCGGCGGCGGCCAAACACGTAGTCCGAGGTCAGTGACTGCTCGGCGGCGGCAAAGTCGCTGAATGGACCGGCGAACATGACCTCACCACCCTTTTCACCGGCTCCGGGGCCGATATCGATGATGTAATCAGCGGCACGGATGGTCTCTTCATCATGTTCGACCACGATCAGCGTGTTCCCCTTTTCCCTGAGCTGGCGCAAAATTCGCAGCAGGTTCAGCTGCTCCGAAAAATGCATACCGATGGAAGGTTCATCCAATATATATATGATGCCGTTGAGGCTGAAACCTAATTGGGATACCAGGCGGGCGCGCTGCAATTCACCTCCGGAAATGGTTTTAATCTTACGATTCAGCGAAATATAACCCAAGTTCAGAGTGACAAAGGATTCCAGGCGCTGGATAATGTGCGGCAAAACAGTTCTGGCGATTCCTCTTTCATTTTCAGTGATTGCTATCGCTTTGAAAAAGCGCAGCAAATCAATAATTTCCATTTCTCCCAATTCGAAAATATTTTTATCCCGAAAATAAAATGATCGCGCGCTGAGGCTCAAACCGGCACCCTGGCATTCGGGACAAAAGTGGGTTTCATCCTTAAGTCCTGTGCCCTGGCAGGCCGGGCAGGCTCCCTCCGGCGAATTAAAGGAAAAAGTCCCTGGCTGGGGTTCGGGCAGCGAAATATCACAATGAGCGCAATGGAGACGGTTGGAAAGAAAAACAGATTCACCGCCCACTACGACCATGATTTCACCATTACCTTCATTCAGAGCCAGGGTAATACTGTCGGCAATCCGCTCGCGATTTTGACTTTCTATTTCCAAGACGTCTATTTGGATGGCGATGTGATGACGGCTATGGCGATCCAGGGTAGGTGCGCTCTCCAAATCATATACATGACCGTTGACCATGGTTTTCAGGAATCCCCTTTTACGGTATTTTTCAAACAAGGTTTGATAATTGCCGCGGCGATTCCTGACCAGCGGGCTGAAAATATGCACCAGCCGCCCCGGAAAATAATTAAAAACGTATGCGCTGATTTTGGCGGTGGAGTAGCGGCTGATTTGTTTGCCGCATTGCGGGCAGCGGGCCTCGGCCAACTTGGCAAACAGCAGCCGCAGATAGGGAGCGATTTCGGAAACCGTACCCACAGTGGAATTGAAATAGTATGATGAGTGCTTTTGATCGATGGCAATGGTCGGGGCAATCCCTTTAATGGACTGGACTTCGGGCCTTTCCAGCGACTTGATGAATTGCCGGGCGTAAGCAGACAGGGACTCCAGGTACTTGCGCTGTCCTTCCTGAAAAATCGTGTCATAGGCCAGGGTCGATTTACCAGAACCGGAAACGCCGCTGATCACGATCAGTTGCTTTTTGGGCAGACGCAGGTGCAGGTGTTTTAAGTTGTGCTTGTGGGCATCTATTATTTCAAGATATGACATAAGGGACTATTTTAACACAGTACTCGGTTTAGGGTATACGGTGGATGGTAGACGGTGAAAGGAAATAATTGAAATCGGGTTACGGCAAACGGTTGACGGTTTACGGTAAGAGTAAACAGCAATATCCGATATTTTAGTTCGTTTCAGGGTCTTTACCGTACACCGTTTACCGTATACCTTACACCGAGTTCGGGAATTTCGAACTACTGCAGCCTTTCCCTGAATTTTTTTAAATCGTTTTCATTCTCGATCCATTCTTCGACATAGCCGCATTCGGTGCAAATGAACTTACTCAGCCAGACATCGAGGCTGGTCAGGTTGATGGATATCCGGCACCAACTGTTAAGCACTGGTGAACCGCGCTTGCGACTGATGGCGGCTGAATTGCATTTCGGGCATTTCTTGCTGTTTTTCATAGGGGCCACCTCTATAGAACGGTTATAGCAAAGTTTAGGAAAAATATTAAGGCAAAAGGAAAAAGGTAAAAGATAAAAGGTAAAAGATAAAAGGTAAAAGTAAAGAAAAAGAAAATTACAACGATACCAAGAAAAATCAAACTAAAGATTTCGTGAAAGAAACTCTTTCCCTCACTTTTTACTTTTTACTTTTACCTTTTTACTTTGGCTTTTTCTCGCTCGTCACCGAGTTCGGGTCTCGCTAAATTCTTCGAAATCGGTCTTGACAAACAGCCCGAAAAAATTTAAAGTGGTTCCTTTAAAGGAGAATCAATGGCCAAAGAATTACTCTCAGGCAATGAAGCCATTGCTCGCGGTGCCTATGAAGCCGGCATCACCTTCGCTTCAGCCTATCCCGGCACACCCAGCACCGAAATCCTGGAAAACATCGTCAAATATAAAGACGTCATTTACGCCCAGTGGGGAGCCAACGAAAAGACAGCCATGGAAGAGGCTTTGGGGGCCAGTTTTACCGGAGCCCGGGCGCTGGTGGCAATGAAGCATGTGGGGTTGAACGTAGCCGCCGATCCCCTGTTTTCTGCCAGTTACATCGGCGCAACCGGCGCTCTGATCATCATCTCCGCCGACGACCCCGGCATGCACAGTTCCCAGAATGAACAGGACAATCGCCATTACGCCATTGCCGCCAAAATTCCGCTGCTTGAACCAGCCGATTCCCAGGAAGCCAAAGACATGGTTCTGGAAGCGGTCAAAATCAGCGAAACCTACGATACGCCGGTACTTATCCGCATGACCACCCGCACCTCGCACTCGCGTTCAGCGGTCGAACTGGGTGAACGGCAGACGCCGCCGATTCCCGAATACAAAAGCGATTTTTTTAAACGGAACCTGCTGCCGGGCAATGCCCGCCGCCGCCATGTGCTTGTTGAAGCCAGACAAAAAAAACTGGCCGTTTTCAGCGATGAATTCAAGTACAATTCCATCAGCCAGGGGAAAAACCGTATCGGCGTGGTGGCCTCCGGCGTTTCCTACCAATACGGCCGCGAGGTCTTCCCCGAAGCCAGTTTTTTGAAAATCACCATGCCCTACCCCTTTCCCGTCAACCTTTTCCGCCAATTCGCCGCCACAGTGGACAAGATCTATGTTTTAGAAGAAAACGACCCGATTATCGAAACTTTCGCCCGCCTGGCACTCATGGTCCCTGCTGAGGGTCCTGAAGATCCCCGGCGAGGGGGAACCGCTCCGGACAAAAAAATCATCGGCAAAGACGTTTTTCCAGTATTGGGAGAAATGTCCCAGGATGTGATCCAGTCCAGCCTGGGCTTGAAAGACCTGACTCCGCGTTTCGACTGCGAAACAATTCCCAGGCGCCCGCCGTCGCTTTGCGCCGGTTGTCCGCACACGGCTTTTTTTTACAACCTCGGCCTGCAGAAAGTTTATGCCCGCGGCGATATCGGCTGTTACAGCCTGGGCGCTTTGCCGCCTTTGAGCGCCATGGATACCTGCATTGACATGGGGGCCAGCATCACCGCCCTCCTGGGGATTGAAAAAGCCCTGGCCAAAGCCGGTAAAACCATAAAACAGGTAGCTGTGATCGGCGATTCCACATTTTTTCATTCCGGCATTACCGGCCTGATCGATGTTATTTACAACAAGGGCCAGTCCACGGTTGTGATCCTCGACAACTCCATCACAGCCATGACCGGGCACCAGGAAAATCCCGGCTCCGGCAAAACACTGATGGGCGAAGACGCTCCGCGCATCGATATCGTCAAACTGGTCCGCGACGGGTTGGGATTGGCACACACCTATGAAGTGGACGGCTACGATGTCAAGGCCATAAAAGAATTGCTGAAGAGGGAAATACTAAGGCAAGAGCCGTCCGTAATCGTCGTGCGCCGGCCATGCGTTCTGCTCTATCGCAAAGCCAAATGGTCGCCGATGCGTGTCGACAGTCAAAAATGCACCAGCTGCAAACTCTGTCTGCGCCTGGGTTGCCCGGCCATCAGCTCCGATGCCGACAACAAAGCTCTGATCAACGAGACACTTTGCTCGGGTTGCGGCGTTTGCGCCCAGGTCTGCGCCGCGGCCAAAGCCATCACCTTCGTGGACGAAAAGGGACTGCACAGCAACACTATCACCCTGGAAACTTACCTGAGCGGAGACAGATCATGAGAACCAAATCCATTTTAATCTGCGGCGTGGGTGGGCAAGGCATTCTGACCGCCAGCGACCTGCTGTCCGACGTGCTTTTGCTGGCTGGCTTTCAGGTAAAGAAAAGCGAAGTGCACGGCATGAGCCAGCGCGGCGGCGACGTGATCTCCACCGTGCGCTACGGCGACGAGGTTTTTTCGCCCCTGCCGGCGCTGAAGGAAACCGAATACATCCTGGCCTTCGAGAAACTCGAAGCCCTGCGTAACATCAATTACCTGAGCGAAAAAGGGATCATGCTGGTCAATGATTTCGAATGGCAGCCGTTGCCGGTAGCCGCCGGGTTGGAGAAATATCCGCAAAATATAGAGTCCCAGTTGAAAAAACTGGCTGCCGAAGTGGTCCTTATTCCGGCCACCCGCCTGGCCATTGAACTAGGCAATGAAAAAGCCTCCAATGTCATCCTGATCGGCCTCCTGGCTTCGCGCCTGGAGATCGACCACAAGCTTTGGTTAGACGTTATCGGCAAAAAAATTCCGCCCCGTTTCAAGGATTTGAATCTCAAAGCATTTGAAACCGGTTTTCGTTTCCGGCTCTGAAATCGAAAGCCTCAGGTCCGGAGATTCGAATAGGCTAAAGGAGGGTAACGATGATTAAGGATTTCAAGGAACTGGTCGCAGCAGCCAAAAATACCAAAAACATCGTAGCTGGCGTGCCCTGCCCCGAAGATGAAAGCTCTATTCTTTCCATTATCCAGGCTAAAAAGGAAAACCTGGCCGGCTTTATTTTGAGCGGCGATCGGGAGAAAATATCCAAACTTTTAAAAGAACACGGTGGTCAGGCTGCCGATTTTGAAATACTCGATTGCCCAGACGCCGAAACTGCCGCGGCCAAAATAGTCGAACTGGCGCGTAGAAATGAAGTGCACTTGATTCTGAAAGGCTTTCTGCCCACCGCCGCCCTGATGAAACCCATTCTGGACAAAGAAAAAGGCTTGCGCAGCGGCAACCTGCTTTCCGACATCCTGGTGGTTGAAAATCCCGCCGCCAATTATCACGGACTTCTGGGGATGAGTGACGGCGGACTTAATATCCTGCCCGATTTAATGCAAAAAAAGCAGATCGTGGAAAACGCGGTCACGGTTTTCCAGCGCCTGGGCTACCAGGAACCAAAAGTGGGCATTATGGCAGCCATTGAAACGGTCAAGGATTCCATGCCGGCCACCCTCGATGCCCGTTCTTTAAGCGAAATGAATCAAAGAGGTGAAATCAAAGGCTGCCTGGTTTATGGCCCTTTAGCCCTGGATATTGCCGTATCTCCGGAAGCGGCCAAGCATAAAGGGATTGTCAGTGCCGTAGCCGGATATACCCAGATCATGATCGTGCCCAACATCGAAGCGGGCAACCTGCTGGGCAAGGCGTTCACATATTACTTAAAAATACCGGTAGCGCACGTGGTAATGGGCGCCCGCATCCCGATCCTGATTCCCTCGCGCAGTGAAAGCGAAGTGGATAAATTCTATTCCCTGGCCCTGGGAGTGCTCAGCGCCGCAAGCTGATTCTAGCGCCAGCTTCGTAGAATAAGAATGAAAGGTTCAAAAATAATCAAATCGGGCGTTTCCCTGATGCTTTTCTTTTCCTCCGTGTTGCCGGCTATAACTTTCCTGGAGCAGGTGCGCGCAAAAATCATCAGCAGCCAGCCGTTTAAAACCGATTTTGTGCAACAAGTTTTTATCGACGGCGAAATGAGCCTGGAAGAAAGCGGCTTCATCATTTTTGCCGACCGCGCCCATGTGAAATGGCAGTATCTGCGCCCCGATTTTAAAACTTTTATCCTGGAAAATGGACATTATCAGTTTTATGACAAGGAAAACAACCAGCTTTTTAACGGCCGCATCGACCCCAGGAATGAACAACTTATCTGGGATTTGCTTTTCTCCCAAAAACCCGGTCAAGTCAGCCGCTGGGAGGAGCGGACACGAACCATTCTGCTGAGTGTGAATGAAGACTCCGGTTTGCAGGAATTAAAAATAAAAGTCGGTAATGACTTCCTGCCTGAACGTGTGGAGCAAACCTCGGCCAATGAGGTTACAACCATTTACATATTCAAAAAATACGTGACCAACATCACCATTGAAGCCAAAGAATTCGCATTAAACCTTCCCGCCAATGTGGAAATTATTGAAGAAGAAGAATAGCCCCGAAAACTTTTCCGCGCCCAATACGTAAATGATACTGGATGAAGATCAAGTCCTGATAAAGAAAACGCTTAAGGGTGAAAAGAAAGCGTTCGAGGAATTGATGAGGAAATACGAAAAGAAGATTTTCAATTTTGTCATTCGCATGGTCCGCAATGAAGAAGTGGCCATCGATTTGACCCAGGATTTTTTCATCAAGATTTTTACCGTCCTCGACAAATACAATTTTGAATACAAGTTTTCCACCTGGGCCTACCGCATTTGCTACAACCTGGTCATCGATCACATCCGCAAGAACCAGGCCCAGGTCAACTCGCTCGACGACGATAGTATTTCAACCAAAGACATGCTCAGCTCGGATAATGTCACTCGTGATGACGGTTTCAAAAATCTATCCCGGGAAGAAACCAGGATCTATATCTGGAAAATTGTTGAGCACATTGCGCCCAAATTCAGAGAATTAATTCTGTTGCGCTATATTCAGGATCTCAAATACGAAGAGATAGCCGAAATTACGGCGCTGCCGGTGGGTACAATTAAAAACCGGATTTTTAAAGCCAAAGAAATTTTAAAACAGGAGATGGAAAAAGATGGCCTGCCTGTCTGACGATAAAATTCTAACCTACCTCGACGGCGAAATAAAAAGCATTGAACAGGCAATTATTCGCGATCACCTGCTGATCTGCCCCGACTGCCGGCGGACAACCGACAGCTACGCGGAGCTGCATAAAATCCTAGCGCAACCGGTGACCAGTGAACCTCCCGCCTGGCTGATCCCGCAGATCATGAAAAGAATTTATCCGGAAATTCCCAAGTATACATCAATCGCCGCCTTGATCGCCGCCAGTTTTATTTTTTTTGTCACTTGGATTTATATTTATTTTGATTTTTCTAAAAACAGCCTGATCAAGGCTCTGCAACTGACAGCCGACAGCACATCGGGCTGGCTGGTCAATATCATCAAGGCAATTTCAACGATATATAACTCGGTGCAAGCCGCCTTTAAAGCCTGCAATGCCTTCCTGAACATGCTGCTGAATATCCGTTTAGGCGGTACGATGATTATCGCTTTTGCCCTGGCCTTTTCCGGGCTTGTGCTTTCCATCCTGATTCGCTTGCTGCTGAAAAAGCCGGGAGCGGAAAAATAATGAAAAAAGCCCTGATTCTGGTTTTCATTCTGATTGGCAGCGCCATGCTGCTGGCGGCGAAAAGTAATAAAACTATCCTGGTGGCCCCTGGTACTACCCGTGCCGGCAGCATCAATGCTTTCAAGTCTTCCCTGGACATCGGTGGCAAGGTCGAAGATTCGATTTTCCTGGTTTCCGGGCGCTTGCAGTTGAGCGGCGAAATCAGCGGAGACGTCATCTGCCTGGGTTCGCAAGTAGACATTAAAGACGGGGCCGTGATCGGCCGCGACCTGATCGTGATTGGTGGCCGCCTTGACAAAGCTCCAGGCTGCAAAATCAACGGTGAGTTTTATTATATTCGCACCAAGAAAGATCTTAAAAAAATCACCAGCACATTGCTGCCTTTTCTTCCCGCAAGCGGTGGTTTAACTTTTTTTAAAATCAGTAAAATATTTTTCTGGTTTATCCTGGTCATGCTGACCCTTTTGTTGCTGCCATTGCAAGTCAATCAAGCCGCGGGCATGCTTAAAAAATCTCCACTGCGTTACGGAGCCTTCGGTTTGCTGACACTGTTCATTTTCATTTTGCTGCTGCTTATTTTCATCATCTTGAGTCTGGTGCTGATCGGGATTCCATTGCTGCTCGCCTTGTTGGCCTTATATTTTCTGGTTCTAATCTTCGGCCGGACCGTCGTTTTTTATTTCATCGGCAGCAAGATAGCCTCGGTTTTGAAATTCAAAGGTAATGCCATTTTCTTTTTAATTCTGGGAACAGTTATTTACGCCCTGCTCAAATTTGTTCCCTGGTTTGGCGTGCCGTTGTCGATCATCATGGATATTTTCGCCTTCGGCATCGGTAGCGGCTTCTGGCTGCGTAAAAAAACCGCCTGAAAACCTGAAACAATAATCGACGGCGATGGCTAATCTTCGAGGATATGCTTTTCCTTGTCTTTCTCGATGCGGTCAATCCTTTCACCGGTTGCATCGACTATCTTTTGTAATTCGTCATTAAATCTTTTCTCATCATCCTCACTGATCTCTTTAGCATCTTTCATACCTTTAACCATGTCACGGTATTCGCGGCGTACGTTGCGAACGTTGGTTTTCCTCTCTTCTGTGTACTTTTTCATAATTTTGATGATTTCCAGGCGCCGCTGCTGATCCAGAGGTGGAATAGGCAATTTGATAACCTTACCATCGGAAACGGGATTGATGTTGAGATTGGCGGCACGAATGGCTTTATCGACTTCGTTGATTATTTTGCTGTCCCAGGGCTGGATGATGATCAGATTGGCTTCGGGAACTCCCAGGGTGGCCAGCTGATTGATCGGCGTAGGTACACCGTAATAATCGATCAGAATGCCGTCCAGAATTGAAACCGAAGCTCGGCCAGTACGGAATTTGGATATCTGTTTCTTGAAATCTTCTTCCACTTTCTGGCAATCATTTTTGGCTTCATCCAGGGTTTCTTTAATCATTTCATTCTCCCTTTAAATTGATTAAAGTTCCGATATTGTCAGTAGTGATAGCTTTCTTAATATTGCCTTTCCGGGCAATATTGAAAATCTTGATAATCAGCTGATTGTCTTTGCTCAGTGAGATTGCCGTGCTGTCCATGATTTTCAGTTCCTTGGCCAGAACCTCAGCATAAGAGATATGACTGAATTTGGTAGCATTCTTAACTTTCTTCGGGTCGGCCGAAAAAACGCCTTCCACCTTGGTGGCTTTCAATAAAATATCGGCCTTGATTTCAATGGCTCGCAAAGCGGCGGCCGTGTCGGTGGTGAAAAAGGGATTGCCGGTTCCGGCGGCAAAAATAACTACCCGGCCTTTTTCCAAATGGCGGATCGCCCGGCGCGGAATGAAAGGTTCGGAGATTTGTTTGACTTCTAAAGCCGATATCAATCGGGTGTGCAGGCCCTTTTTCTCAAGAGCGTTTTGCAACGCGATGCCATTGATCATAGTGGCCAGCATGCCCATGTAATCTGCTGAAGCACGGTCAATACCCAACTCAGCAGCCTGCACGCCGCGGAAAAAATTACCACCGCCGGTAACGATGGCGATTTCCACTCCCAAATCATGAACTTCTTTGATTTCGGAAGCGATCGCACTGATGATGTCGTGGCTGATACTGAAGGAATCTTCACCATGCAATGCTTCGCCGCTCAGTTTTAAAAGAATTCGTTTGTACTTGGCTTGGCTGGGAGCCATTTTAAAATTCTTCGCCTGCCTGGTAACGGACGAATCTTTTAACAATGATGTTTTCACCGGTTTTATGAATTTTTTCAGCAATCAGTTTTTCAATGGTCAGGCTGTCATCTTTAAAAAAAGATTGCTGCAGTAGGCAGGCATCAGCGTAAAACTTGCTTAATTTACCTTCAACAATTTTTTCGATAATATTGGCCGGCTTGCCGCTGCTTTTCAACTGCTCGCGATAAATTTCTTTTTCCTTTTCCAAAACAGCGGCCGGAATATCCTTTTCAGCAATAAAACGGGGATTCATGGCCGCGATTTGCATGGCGATATCTTTGATCAATTGCAGGAAATCTTCGTTCTTGGCCACAAAATCGGTTTCACAGCCCAATTCCAACAGCACGCCGATCTTGCCTTTCATGTGGATATAGGAACCGATCGCGCCCTGATTGGTCACTCGCGATGATTTGGCTTTTGCTTTTTCAAAACCTTTCTTGCGCAGGATTTCTGCGGCTTTGGTCAGATCGCCGCCCGATTCATCAATGGCTTTTTTACATTCCAGTATACTGATTCCAGTCTGTTCCCTTAATTTTTTAACCAACTCCATGTCCAGAGCCATTTCAAATCTCCTTTTCCACGCTTTCAGCAGTAGCTGCTGCGGCGGCGTCGGCTGCGGCTTTTTCCGCAACCAGCTGCTGGGCATTGGCCGATTCTACTAATTTGCGGTTCCGACCTTCCGTAACCGCTTCTCCGAATTTGCTGATGAACAGCCGGATCGAGCGGATGGCGTCGTCATTGCCCGGAACCGGAAATGGGACATCCTCGGGATTAGCGTTGGTGTCGACCACGGCCACAATGGGGATGTTCATGCGCTTGGCTTCTTTGATGGCTATATCCTCAAAGTTGGAATCGATAACAATGACCACGCCTGGCAGGATGGTCATTTTGCGGATTCCCCACAGGCTGCGGTACAGTTTTTTATATACTTTTTCCAGCCGCGATTGTTCTTTCTTGGGCTTGACTTCCCAGCGGCCGTCTTTCTTCATTTCATCGAGCTCCAACAGCCGGTCGATGCTTTTTTTGATCATCGCAAAATTGGTTAGCAAACCGCCCAGCCAGCGTTTATTCACATAATGCATGCCGGTTGCTTCGGCGATTTCCTCAATGATCGATTGAGCCTGCTTCTTGGTACCGACGACTAGGACTTCCTTGCCAGCCGTAACCGTGTCGGCGATGAACTGCAACGACGTCTTGAACATTTCGATTGAAGTCTGCAAGTCTATGATATATATCCCGTTTTTCTTGCCGAAGATATACGGCTTCATTTTGGGATTCCAACGCCGAACCTGATGGCCAAAATGAACGCCCGCTTCCAACATTTCCCGCATATTGATCTGAACCATAACCGCCTCCTAGCGCTTGTGATACTGGGTAGCCTTTCTGGCTTTGAGCAGGCCGTATTTCCGCCGCTCTTTTTCCCGAGCATCTCTGGTTAATAAACCTGATTTTTTTAATGGCGGCCTGAGTTCCGAATTGAATTCCAGCAACGCCCTGGCAATGCCCAGACGAATAGCCCCGGCCTGTCCGGAAACACTGCCACCTTCAATATCGATAAAAAAATCGAAGCTATTCATTGTGTTGGTCACAGTCAACGGTTTAAAAATGGTGAGTTTATGGATTTTCAATGGGAAATAATCGTTAAACACACGGCTGCGCTTGTTGACAGTCAAGGTAAAATTACCATTGCCAGGCCGCAAATAAACCCTGGCGATACTGGTTTTTCGTCTTCCCGTTCCGTAATATTGCACGATACTCAATTTATTCCTCCTATATTTTCAACAATTCAGGCTTCTGCGCGGCATGATGGTGCTTGTCGTCAGGATAAACTTTCAGCTTGGTCAGCAGCTTGTAGCTCAGCTTGTTTTTGGGCAACATGCCTTTGACCGCATGCAAAACCACCCGTTCCGGATGAGTAGCCAGCATGCGTTGGTAGGTAATCTCCTTCAAACCACCGCGGTATCCAGAATGCCGGTAGTATAGCTTTTGCTCTTCTTTTCCACCAGTCAATTTCACTTTCTTGGCGTTGATGACAATTACAAAATCGCCGCAGTCAAAAAAAGGAGTATAGTATGGGTGGTCCTTGCCGCGTAAAATATCGGAAATCTTTGTGGCCAGACGTCCCAGCACCAGGTCGCTGGCGTCAACCAGCCACCATTTTCTTTCAATGCCTTTTTTTTCAGGCAAATACGTCACATTGCTTTTGTTCAATTTCATTTGCAACCTCGTTGGAGTTGGAAAGGTTATAATTTATAGTATTTTTGAATTATTGTCAAGATTTTTCCAAAAAAATATGCAATAAAAGCAATTTTTATTTAAAAATAGCATACCCAAAACTAGAAAATATCCCGGTTTTCAAAACTGAAATTAGACAATACCCGGCAATTTATACGAAAAACAGTTGCTTTAAATGACAAAATTTGTTATATTATAAACCAATGAGATTAAATAAACAGCAAATCGAGCACTTGGCTTTTCATATAGTTAAAAAACTGCTCAAAGAAAATTTGCTGCTGGTCGAAAATAGAGATAAAATAGCCGTAGATGTTCAGAATATCATCTCCACCGAACTCGAAAAGGAAGATATGCTGGACGAAAAAGTCAAAGAAATCCTGAAAGAAAAGCTAAACGAAATCAGAAATTCCAATATCGATTACTACGAAATGTTCCGCATGATTAAAAGCAAGCTGGCCGAACAGGAGAACATCGTCCTGTAATCCTTTTCGAACATTTCCATTTTAAAGACATTTATATTTTAAAAGGGTTAATTGAATTTTTTGTATAACAATGTTATACTATTAAAAAAGGAGATTAAAATGCCGCTGGTTGCAATAAGAATCAATGAAGAGACAAACAAAAGGATTGATGATATTTCAAAAAAAATTGAAAGATCGAAAAGCTTTATCATACGCAAAGGAATTGAATCCTTCCTGGAAGAATTGGAAGACGCACAGGACGCCTTGCACATCCTGAATGATCCGACAACCAAATGGCTTGACTATGACGAAGCAAAAAAAAAGCTTAATATCAATTAAAATTAGCGGCAATGCTTTAAAATTCATTGAAAGGTTAAATAAAGTTGACCGGATCAAAATAGATAGAGCAATTGAAAAAATCAGAGAAGACCCTTTATTTGGTAAACCGCTCACCGGCGTAAAAGAATTAAGAAGAATCAGGACGGGAAATTACCGGGTGATTTATACTTATCGTAAAGATGAACTGCTGCTCTTGGTGGTAAAGATCGGCCACCGCAAAGACGTATACAACGACTTAAATAAAATCAATATTAAATCTTAGTTCCGCTTGCAACCTTTTCCCCTGCCAATTTCTCATATTAATATCTTCAATTAATTGTCTCATATTTCTTAGTAAACAAATTCACTTTTTCACAGTCCGTCCCCATTGTCTTTCCTAACAGCTTCTTTACCAACTCCGGGATGCAGCGTCCGGTAATCGATAATAGACCGCTCGATCAACGGGTTAACGATTCTCTGCCGTCGCTTCTTAGGTGCCCGGCTGCCTGGCGCCAGGGCAGTTACCATTCCACCACTTTTACGTAACTTCTTCTTCCAGGAAAATAACGTTGATCGGGACACTTGAAACGCATCCAAAGCTGCTGCTATCCCATACAACTTAGAAAACGCAATCGCTCGCAATCTCTTCTCGATCTCTGCCTTTTCCGGATGATCGCCTATCTCTTGTATCTGCATCATCCGGTAATTATAACTGTAATGCCCTCTAAATAAATTAAATACTTTCATAACGGACTCCCTGGCATCGCGGCCTTTCTAACTCACTTCGTGAGTTATCTAAGAGTCCAATATGTATCTGAACTTCTGCAGTCCGTCCCGCATGCCTTTGCTGTTGCCACTCTCACCGCACTTGTTTCCATGATATTGACCTTGTCTAGTCAAACATTGGCAAAGTAACGCTTTAAATGGACTCCAGCGAAATGGCCGGGGGCGGGTGTCCTGTTAGTATTTACTTCTGTGTAGAGATAAAAATAGCATAAATAGTTGCTGCTGCGTAAATGACAGTTGCGGCTGTAAGAATTAAATTTAGCCAAAAAACTTTCGCTGCGAGTTTATTGTTTGAATTCGCACTAATTTCTACCGTTTGCTTGAGTGAATCGACCGTTTTGTTGAGAGAACCGAGAGCCGTTTCAATGTCTTCGGTACAACGAACAAAGATTCCCATTTTTTGTAATTCGTGAACGGGCGAACCTACTTCAGCAGTTCCCACAAGATTATCTAAAATATCTTCTTTGTTTTTACCTTTTATATAGTGTGCATTTTCCATGATTAAAACCTCCTAACAGCAATATCTTTTTTATGGCTTCTACATTTACTACATAAATTTCCAGCCAAAAGCATTTTGGTATGACAATTTTTGCATTCCCACAAACCATTTTCGATTTTAATTATTTCATTCAATGGCGGTTCAATTTCTACTGCTGGAATATCGGATTGACAATGTTTGCACTTGATAGCACTTTTTAATACTGGCTCTTTACAAAAAGGACATGGCCTTTCCTGTTCTTTTCTACTTTCAAGTTCAACGTTTTTTGATGTGTTTTTGCCAACTGCAAACATAACCAAACCTATTAATATACAAAACAAGCCAGCAGGCCAATAAAGAAATAATAATACTAATCCAAGAATCGCTAAAAACTTTCCAAGTGTTCTCATTATTTCATCCCTCCCTTTATAATGAATAAATGGTATCACTTAGGTTTTTTTTGTCAATTTGAAAATCTTGTAAAAAAATGCTACACTATGATACATGAGAACAGGTAAAAATATCTTGCGTTACAAATTAGGCATATTGAAGCAAAAACCGTGCCAAGCCTGCGTCTCTTTTGCGTATACAAATAGCCACGAAACCCCTGTATTTCCGAGCCTCTCCAAGGTCGTCCTATGAGCTTGAAGTTGTCGAAAAATCGGGTGAATTATCTGACCAAGCTGATCGTCGACTTCATAGAAACAAGTGATGAAGTCGATTACAGTGACGATATCGGTAATATCCGCTTTAAAATCTACAATTTCATTCTGGATGAATTGAAAATGTTTGAAGACATTGAAACCGCAGCCCGGGACAAGATCATATCCCAGAAAAAAAATATTCCCGAAGGCTCGCGCGAGTGGGAAATTTTGTTCCGCAAATATACCGGCGAGCAATTGGACAAGCTGGGCCGGCTCTGGGATTAGAGATTACAAACGATCTTCCGTGATGCGTAATGCGTGATGCGTTATGAGAAACAGCAATAGTACGAAAATATTTGTGATCTCTTTTCTTTCACATCACGCATTCCGGAGTCCTGCAAGTTCGTTCACGCATTACGATTCTGTTTTGGTCATTTGCATGTGGAGGCAACCACAATGAAACTCGAAGCGAAGATCGATTGGCAGCAAGGCCTTGTCTTTCAAGCCCATCTGGACGGTTTCGATTTTGTCATCGACGGCACACCCGAAGCCGGGGGCAAGAACCTGGGCCCTCGCCCCAAGGGCCTGACTCTGGTATCCCTGCTCGGCTGCACGGGAATGGATGTCATTTCCATCCTGGGCAAAATGAAGGTCAAGGTCGATAAATTCGAAGTGGCCGCTGAAGCGATACTGGCCGAAGAACATCCGAAAAAATTCATGGCCATAAAAGTCATTTACACTTTTACCGGCCCGGGACTGGCCACGGAACCCCTGCGCAAAGCCATCGCCCTTTCGGAAGACAAGTACTGTGGAGTCAGGGCCACCCTCACGCCGACCGTAACCATCAGTCATGAAATAATTCTAAACGGAGAACATCTCGCCGGATAATGGCCACCCCTACCAAACCGCTGCAAATTCTGCTGGCCATCAAAGAATTCATCACTCCCCTTTCACCCCCGGTATTTGCCCTGGAAAAGAGCAATCGCTCTACCCCTTTCAAAATCCTCGTTTCGGTGTTGCTGAGTTCGCGCACCAAGGACACGGTAACTGAGCAGGCCTCGACCCGGCTTTTTACAACAGCAGACACACCTGGGAAAATGCTGCAACTGACAGCTGCTCAGGTCGGCTGCCTGATCTATCCGGTGGGTTTTTTCCGAACCAAAGCAAAAAACATACTTAAAATATCTGCCATCCTGAACCAGAACAAAAATTTCCCGGCCACTTTGGCTGAACTGCTGGAACTGCCTGGCATCGGCCGCAAAACCGCTAACCTGGTGCTGGCCTTGGCCTTTGACATTCCGGCCATTGCCGTGGATACCCATGTTTTCCGCATATCACGGCGGTTGGGTTGGGCCAGCGGCCGGACAGCCGAAGCGGTTGAACTGGAATTGCAAAAAGTTTTCCCCCGCCCGCAATGGCCGCAGGTCAACCAGGTTCTGGTGGGATTCGGCCAGACCATCTGCCGACCCATAAGCCCAAAATGCGCAGAGTGTGTGTTGAAGCTCGAGTGTCCGTCGGCAGAAACAAGTAAAAAGGTAAAAGGTAAAAGTAAAAAGTGAAGAAAAGAAAATCGAATTAATTTCCCCCCTTACCCAAGGGGGGATAAAGGGGGGATTTGAGTATCTCGGAATAAGCAAATATCTGGCCGAAATTCGTATCCCCCCGGCTACGCCACCCCCCTTAATAAAGGGGGTTAAAAATGAAAATCAATCGGAAATTTATATTTCTTGAAAATGTCTCTTTTCTTAACTTTTTCCTTTTTACTTTTTACTTTTTACTTTAGGATTTAGCTTTAAGAAAAGTGTCTTTTATAAGGTTGACCATCTTGGCGTTGTCGGTATGACCGGTTTTCTGGGCGGTGATTTTCCCCTGGATTGGTCGACCCAGCAGGTAAAAATCGCCAATAATATCCAGAATTTTATGACGGGCCAATTCTTCGGGAAAACGTAAGGTCGTGTTAATGATTTTGTCCTTGTCAATCAGAATGAAATTGTTCATCCTGCCCCCTTCAGCCAACCCCATATCACTGAGCTTGTTGAAATCATCAACGAACCCATAGGTCCGAGCCGGAGCAATTTCGCGTTGAAAATCCTCGCCGGAACGCATGACGAATTCATAACTCTGCCGGCCAAGCGGTTCGGGGTAAATACAGGTGTAGTTGACTGTAAAAACATCGCAGGGTTCGATTTTAATAAACTTGCCGGTGGCTGATTCATCGCCGATGAGCAATGTTTTACTGATAACAATATCGGGGATGTCTTCATCCTGCTCAACGATCCCACATTCCTTGATAAATTCACACAAATTTATGGCCGAACCGTCATCAATCGGCACTTCTTTGTTGATTTTAATGGCCAGGTTGGTGATCTGGAAAGCGTGGAGCACGGCCATAAAATGCTCAATGGTCCTGGCTTCCAGGTCATCTTTTTTAATCGATGTAGCATAACCGCTGTTATTGAGATATTCGATGCGGGCCGGGATATAACCCTCTTTGGAAATATTTTCAAAGCGGATGCCCTTGCCTGCCGGCAGTGGTTTGATGACCATGCCGGTTTTTTCTCCCGAATGGAGACCGATGCCATAAATGATGTTGCTCATAACCACCGATTTCTGCTTGTGAAGATACTGCGGATCACCGGTTTCAAATTCTAAAGTCGCGGTGCTTTCGCGGAGCAGTTTCTTTTTTTCATCGTTGCCGGCTAATTCATCTTCATGGCCGAGGATAGTTTTCAGTATCATGTTTTCGTCGCGAACCTGGCGATACTCAAGGCCCCGCTTCAGCACGAAAATCACTTTATCCAGACTGAGCGGTTTTTCCAGAAAATCATAGGCACCTGCTTTCAGTGCTGATACCGCAGCTGAAACCGAGCCGTGCCCCGAAATCATGATGATGATCTGCAAGGGATCTATGGCCAAAATATGCTTAATTACTTCCAGACCGTCCATTCCCGGCAGCCAAATGTCCAGGAAAATCGCATCCGGCTTGATATTCTTGAATTTTTCAATTCCTGCCTGGCCGTTATTGGCAAAATAAACCTGGTAACCTTCATCCTCCAGCACCGAGGCCAGCGAAACCTGAATGTTTTTTTCATCATCGACAATCAGTATCTTTTTCATTTTTGGTCCTTATTATATCGAAAAATCGAGCAAAATGGAAGGACCAAAAATGAAATCAAACTACGTAATGCGTGAACGAACTTGCAGAACTTCGTTATGCGTTATGTGAAAGAATGGAAATCTTTTCGATATATTGCTGCTTCGCATAACGCATTACCAACACTATGTTTTTGACAATTTTTATAAGTCGTCAAAAACATCTAGTGTTGGTATAGTCACACTGAATGGTTTCAGCGGCTTCCAAATTTGCTGAACCCATAGTGTGACTATACGCATAACACATCACGTAGAACTAGTTTGCTGCTTGTTTTTTTAAGCCATCTGCGCTATACTGCAGACAATGAATCCATATTTAATTTTCTTCTTGTCCTGGTTGGTCCCGGGGCTTGGTCACCTGCTGCAGAAAAAAACTGTCAAGGGCATTGTCTTTTTTTGCGGCATCCTGTCATTGCTGGTTATGGGGTTGCTGATGAATGGGAAATTCTACGACACCTCCGTCCTGCATCCCCTGCTGCTACTGGGTTTTCTCGGCGATTTGGGCAATGGTCTTTTTTTCATCATCATTACCCTGACCCATTGGGCCGCTGGAGACATCAAGGCCGTAACCTTCCATTACGGAACCGCCTATCTCGCGTCCGCCGGGCTGCTCAATTATCTGGTGGCTTTGAACGCTTTTGACCTGGTCAAGGGGAGAAAAGAGTGATATTTAAAAGCCATATTCTTTCTATGCTAATTTTCGCAGCCATTGTTTCCATCCTGCTGGCTTTCATCAAGCACAATGATTACCGCCAAATCACGCGCTACGCCCTGAAATTATTTTTATACATGGCCGGCGGTGTTATCCTGGTCAGCTGGTTGATGTTTTTAATTTAAGCAGTAAGGGGCGCCAAAAGATCAGGAACGGAATTTCAAGGCAAACTTATCGATCAGATAACGCAGGGAACGGTAGTTGATTTGGAGTAAGGCGGCGGTTTTCTTAATATTGCCATTGTTCAACTCCAAAGCCCGGATAATGATGCTTTTGCTGATATTGTCGATGAACTGGGTGAAATTAAATTTTCCAAGACCAAGCATGGCTTGCCAATCCGCTCCTGTCACCGCGGACGCATCCAGATTGTAAATCACTTCAGAAGGCAGCGAGCTGGCGCTGATAATCTGACCTTTTTCCAAAGCGATGCCTCTTTCGATAAAATTTTCCAATTCGCGCACATTTCCCGGCCAATTATAATTTTGAAAGCATTCCAGGACTTTTTTTTCAAAACCTTGAATGTCCTTGGCAAATTTTTTGTTGTAACGCTGTAAAAAATATTGCATCAATATCGGAATGTCTTCTTTCCGTTCCCGCAGCGGCGGTACTTTGATGGAAATGACATTCAAGCGGTAATAAAGATCGGACCGGAATTCGCCCTTTCCAATGCTTTCCATCAAATCGCGATTGGTGGCGGTGATGATGCGCACATCCACCTGGATTTCCTGATTCCCGCCCACCCGGCGAATGACTTTTTCCTGGATGGCCCGCAATATCTTGACCTGCATTTTTTGCGACATTTCAGAAATCTCGTCCAAAAAGAGCGTGCCATGATTGGCCGCTTCAAAAAGACCTTCCTTATCCTGGTAAGCGTCGGTGAAAGCGCCTTTTTTATGACCGAACAACTCGCTTTCCAGAAGGTTTTCAGGCAAAGCCCCGCAGTTGATGGAAATAAATTTCTGACTGCTGCGACTGCATTTGCTGTGAATGGCCCGGGCAATCAATTCCTTGCCGGTTCCGCTTTCACCGCTGATCAACACAGTGGAATCGGTTTGAGCAATGGTATCGATCAACTCAAATATCTTGCGCATCTTGGGATCGACGCCGACGATGTTTTCAAAATTTTCCTTATCGGAAAGCTTTTCTTTTAATTGGACATTTTCTCTCTCAATATTCTTTTTGTGGAGCGACTTGGTGATGATGATTTTTAGTTCATCAAGGCTGAATGGCTTCATGATGTAATCTTCGGCGCCCAGTTTCATGGCTTCAATGGCGTCGTTGGTAGTAGCATAAGCGGTGATCATGATCACCGGCAGATCTTGATCATGGGTCTTGATTTTTTTAAGCAGTTCAATACCATTGAGATCTGGCATGCGGATATCGGAAATGACCAGGTCAAAATTTCTTCCTTTCAGTTTTTTCAATGCATCTACACCGTTGACCGCTTCTTCCACACAATATCCTTCCTTAACTAAAACAAAGGCAAGCATTTTGCGCAGACTGCGGTCATCGTCAACAATTAAAATGTTTATGGCTTGCTGAAGCATATCACTACCTCGGTGCCAAGTTTTTTTTCGGATTTTATTTCTATTTTGAACCCGTGTTCATCAACAATTCGTTTGACGATAGTCATTCCCAAACCGATTCCGAAAGCGAATTTGGAATAAAATGGGGTAAATATTTTTTGCATTTCAGTGCTGTCCATGCCGACACCGAAATCCTTGATGGATAAATAAACGGTCTCCCCTTCGCGAAAAAGGTTGATTTCTATTTCCCCTTTTTCATTCGAGGCCTTGACAGCGTTGTTAAGCAGATTCCAGACCAGCTGCCTGATCTTATTGACATCGGCAGCGACCCAATGATCGCGGTTATATTTTTTTAAAAAACGCACCTCCGGCAAATTCAGGGACAGCATCTCCACAACTTTATCCAAAACCAGAGCCAGATCGAATTCAGTAATTTCCAGGGGCACCTGTTTGGAAAAATTCAGGAACTCTTCAATGAAGGCGGATAGCCGCGCCGATTCACTGACAATGATATCCATCAGGTTCTTGAATTCACTATCAAGAGAGAGTTCCTGGCGCAGAAACTGCACCGAACCTGAAATCGAGGTTAGCGGATTACGAATTTCATGGGCAATACCGGCTGCCATCCCGCCAATCAAGGCCAAATGCTCTTGCTCCTGCAATTTTTTCTCGATTTTCTTGATGGCGCTTAAATCGGTGATCAAAAAAACGATCAAATTTTCAAACGTCGATACTTTTTTAATTTGCGATACCGAAATTCCCAAATCGAATTCGTGCAATTTTATTTCAAAATAATACGGGGTGTTGCTCTGCCATGTTTTTTGAATTTTCTGCAGATCGGTTTTGGCAAGGAAAAGTTCAAAAACATTCTCTACCTTCTTCAGGCGCAATAAATGGGCGGCCTTGGCGTTATAGGAGATGATCCGGCCTTCAGTATCGGCCGTTATGAAGCCGCTTTCCATTTTCTCCATGACCGAGTTATTGAGCAAAACCATGTCCTGCAGATTATCCTGAATGCTTTTCAGTTGATTTCCAGTTTTGCGAATTCGTTCAAAATAATAGGAAGACATGATGCTAATAGCGGCAAAGGCGATGAAACTCATCAGCAGGTTGTAAATAAAAGTTCCCAATGACACTTCGCCCACATCGATGTTAGGATAGTAAGGAATGACGCCCAGATACAAAAGATCGGAAAGAATTCCAAACGATATGAACGAAAAAGTGGCCATTATAACAGTATCGCGGCGGGTCAGAAAAATGGCAGCGACAATAATGGGCAGGATATATAAAAAATAGAACGGACTGATTATGCCGCCTGAAAGATAAACCAACAAGGTGATCATCAGGATGTCAAATGTCAACTGGCAATACAGCAGCAGCCGGATATTGAGCAGACTGGACAGAGGAAAAAACAGGATGCTGACGGCAATGGCCACAACTTGGGCAATGATAATAGGGACAATTGAAAAATGGATGTTGAAAAACAGCCAAATAATTATCGAAGCCAGAATCAGAGTTAAGAAAATAGCAATTCGAATCGAATTCAGAAATACTAATTTCTTGCTTAGTTTTTGATCTTCAATGGCAATCAACTTGCGTTTTTTTAACCCACTTTGCCAATAATGTCAAACAATGGCAAGTACATGGCGACAATAATCGAACCAACCAATCCGCCCAGAAACAGGATCATGATAGGTTCCATCAACGATATCAGGGCCGAAACGGCTTGATCGACCTCTTCATCATAAAAATCGGCTACTTTTCCGAGCATGGTGGACAGGGAGCCGGTTTGTTCGCCGACCGAGACCATCTGCGTGACCATATATGGAAATTGCTTGGTTTCTTCCCAAGACTCCCACAGCGGTTTCCCTTCCTGAACCATGGCCCGGCTTTTCATTACAGCGTCTTCAATGATGGCGTTGCCGGATGTCTTGGCGGTAATGGTCATACTCTCGATAATTTCAACTCCCGATGTCAGCAGGGTGGCCAGAGTGCGGGTCACACGGGCAACGGACAATTTAACCAGAAGTGGGCCCAAAACCCAAATTCGCAGCTTGATTTTGTCTATCACCCGCCGGCCTTTAAAGGTGGCATAGTAATAACGATAGGCAAAAACTAGCCCAATTATAACGATAATAATATAAATGATATTGGCGACAAGAAAATCAGAGGCGCCGACAACTATCTGAGTGGGCAGGGGAAGTTCAGCTCCCAACTGACTGAACATGTCCGCAAAAACCGGCACAACTTTCCACAAAATTATCCCGGTCAAGCCAAGAGCGATCAACAGAACCGCGATTGGATAGGCCATGGCTGACTTGACTTTGCCAACCAGTTTGGTAATATTTTCAATGTATTGCGATAGGCGCAGCAAAATGGTGTCCAGGTTACCGGAAGCTTCGCCGGCTTGAATCATGCTGGTATACAGTTCGTTGAAGATCTTGGGATGCTTTCTCATGGCGTTGGACAGGTTGGCTCCGCCTTCGACATCCTTACGGACTTCCACCAGCACGCTTTGGAAATATTTATTTTTCTGCTGCTTGCCCAGGATGGCCAGGGCTTGGGTAATCGGCAAACCGGCATTGAACATGACCGAAAGCTGGCGGTTAAAAACAGCGATGGTTCTCATAGAAACTTTTTTTCTGCCGCCAATAAAGGGAATCTTGAATTTCAGTTTTTTTCGTTCAATGCTCAATACTTGGATTTGTTCCTTTTCCAGGGCAATGATGATTTCGTTCTGATTGCGAGCGCTACGCTCTCCCTCAACAATACTTCCAACCTTATTTTTACCTCTGTATTTAAAAATTGGCATGCTTTCCCCCTTTAATTTTATTACGCTTTATCGCCAACAGCATTGGAGGCGGATTGGTTGGCTTTGAACTGGCTGGATAGCACTGAAGGGCCACGGTTAACGAGTTCCTGCAATTCCTCCGGGTTGTGAGAAACACTCATGGCCAGTTCTAGAGAAATATCACGCTTGAAATACAGACTGGCCAGGGACTGGTTGAAAGTGATCATACCGAATTTTTCCTGTCCCATCTGCATGGAAGAATATATCTGGTGAATTTTGTTATCCCGGATTAAATGGCGGATAGCCGGATTCGGCAGCAGCACCTCAATGGCCAATACGCGGCCACGGCCGTCGGCTTTGGGCAGCAAAGCCTGACAGATGATACCTTCCAGGTTCATGGACATCTGGGTCCTGATCTGGTCCTGCTGGTGGGGGGGGAAAACATCAATGATGCGGTTGATAGTCTGGGCGGCAGAATTGGTATGCAGGGTGGCAAAGGTCAAGTGCCCGGTCTCGGCGATGGTTATTGCAGCCTGAATGGTTTCCAGGTCACGCATTTCACCGATCAGCACGACATCAGGATCTTCTCTTAAAACCGAACGCAAGGCCAGGGGAAAACTCTTGGTATCAGAATGCAACTCTCTCTGGTTGACCATAGACTTGCGATGGGAATGCAGGTATTCGATGGGGTCCTCAATGGTGATGATATGCAGCGCTTTTTCCTTGTTGATTTTGTCAATCATCGAGGCCAGAGTGGTGGTTTTACCGGAACCGGTAGGTCCGGTAACCAGGATTAGCCCGCGCGCCTTATTGGTCATGGTCGGGACAATGGCAGGCAAGCCAAGTTTTTCAAAAGACCAAATTTCGTAAGGTATGCGGCGAAAAGCTCCGGCCACGGCTCCGCGCTGCATGTAGACATTGGACCTGAAACGGGCCAGACCCTTGATGCCGAAAGAAAAATCGAGTTCCCAGTTTTCTTCGAATTTGTATTTCTGATTGTCATTTAGAATGCTGTAAATCATTTGCTTGGTTTCCGCAGGAGACAGTGTCGGATGTTCGATTCTCTTTAAAATTCCATGGACGCGGATCAACGGAGGCGAGTTGGTGGTTATGTGCAAATCAGTACCGCCTTCATCCACCATGATTTTTAATAGTTGCGGAAGTGGCAATGCCATAAAATTATCCTTATAATTTGCTGGTCTCTCTCAAGACTTCTTCGATAGATGTAATCCCCTGCTTTATTTTTTCAAGCCCGCTTTGTCTTAACGTCAGCATACCTTTTTCCTTGGCTTTTTGTCTCAATTCGGAAGTCGAAGCCCCGATCATAACCATCTCTTTTATTTCTTCGTCGATTTCCATGACTTCAAACAAGCCGACCCGGCCTTTGTATCCGGTATTGTTGCATTTGTCGCAGCCCTTGGGTTCATAAATTTGCACGCTTTTAGCTTCTTCAGGTGAAAATCCGATCTCGATCAGCGTTTGCGCCGGGATCTTGCCGATGGTTTTACAGGAGCTGCAAAGGCGGCGGATGAGCCTTTGGGCCTGGACAAGGCGTATGGCGCTGGCCACCAGGAACGGCTCAATACCCATGTTGATCAGGCGTGCCACCGTCGACGGCGCGTCGTTGGTGTGCAGGGTGGAAAGGACCAGGTGGCCGGTCAGGGCGGCCTTAATGGCTATGTCGGCGGTCTCGAAATCGCGGATCTCGCCCACTAGAATGATATTAGGGTCCTGGCGCATGAAGGTGCGCAGGGCGGCCGGAAAAGTCAAACCTATCTGCTCTTTGATATTGACCTGATTGATACCCATAATATTGAATTCAACGGGATTTTCAGCCGTCAGTATATTCACTTCTTCATTATTCAATTGCGATACGGCTGAATAGAGGGTGTTGGTTTTGCCTGAACCGGTAGGCCCGGTGACCAGAATGATTCCCCACGGCTCCTTGATGCTTTTCTCGAATTTCTGTAATGATATCGGCTCAAAACCGAGCTGAGTCAGATCCAGCTTCAATTGATCTTTGTCCAAAATACGGATGACGACTTTTTCGCCATGAATGGTCGGCAGGGACGAAACGCGCATATCAACAACTTTCTTGAGCGTAGGTGTATCGATCTTGGTTCTGATGCGGCCGTCCTGGGGCAATCTTCTCTCGGCGATGTCAATACCCGAAATAATCTTGAGACGTGAAATGACCTTGTTCCTCAGGTTCATGGGTGGTGTCATATACTCATGCAGCACCCCATCGATACGCAGACGGACGCGGAACACTTTCTCGTAAGGTTCAAAGTGAATATCCGAAGCCCCTTTGATAATGGCGTCGTTGAAAATCAGGTTGACCAGTTTAATGGCCGGGGCGTCCTCGTCGATGTCCCCTTCACCTGCGCTGTCATCTTCCTTGGTTTCCATAACTTCCAACATGGAATCTTCACTCAATTCAATTTCATCAAGGAATTTTTGGGCTTCGATGCCGGTGGAAGAGCCGTAATATTTATCGATAGCCTCAATAATCGACGATTCAGAAGCGATTACCGCCTGAATGCGTAAATTTGTGGAAAAACGGATTTCTTCCTGGACAAACAAATTTGATGGATCGGCCATGGCCAGGGTCAAATTGCTACCAATGCGGTGAATGGGAATTACAACGTGCTTGCGGGCAATATCGGGTTTGATCAACTCGATTACTTTTTCATCAATTTCAAACTTAGAGAGGTTGATGGATGGATAACCGAATTGCTTGCTCAGGACCTGGGCAATATCCTCTTCAGTGACATAGCCCAGACGAATCAAAACACTGCCCAGCTTGCCCGGTTCTTTTTTCTGAACTTCAAGGGCATGCTGAAGTTTCTCTTCGGTTATCTTCTTTTCCTTAAGTAAAAAATCTCCTAAGCGCATTGCCATTGATTATATTTTAATAAAAATAAAATTAAATGTCAATTTTTTCATTTGATCAGATAAAACCCCGAAATTCCAAGGTTTTTCACACGGCCCAGCGGGTCGAGGCCCAGGGCGAGATCGAACAGGAAATTCCCCAGATTGAAACCAAAGCCCATGCCGTACAGGACGTTGGCCTTGCGGCCCAGGAAGTATTTCGCGTTCAGATCGCTCGAAAAACCGACCCGCAGAAACAATTTGTTCTGAAAAAGTCCCTTTTCCACTCCCAACGAAACGGGCTGAGATTTCTGACCGTTGTAGAACAGGTCGGTCTTGGCCACATCAATATCCAGGTAAAGCCCCAACTGGCTGTCGGGGCGGAATGCCAGACCGGCGATCAAGCGCCGGGCCAAACGCAGTTCGCTGAGCTCGGTGGCGATGACCGGATTGGCGACATTCTTTACTACAAGACCAGCCTTGAAATACTGGCCAAATTCGGCGCTGACCCCAAGATCGAAGTTGAGTTTGGAAAAATCGTTCTTGGCCCCGGACCAAGCGAACTGCAAAAGATCCTTGGTATCGGCGGCGGACTGGAACGGCTCGGCCGTGATCGAAGCGCTGAATTCGGTATTCAGGCCTTTCAGGTAATGAACGGTGGCTCCCACCGCCAGCCCTTGCGAAATAGGCAGGGCTAACGATAAAGAGTAATCCGTGTAATGGAAACCGATGAATCTCATTTGCAAGGAAGCGATATCGGCATTGGTGATCTCGCCAACCGCTTTGTCGAGGACAAAGCTTTCCAAAGGATGTGCGACCGCGGCGTCCACGTGAGCCACGGCCAGGGCGTAGCCCTTGCCCGCATAACCGAGATTTCGGATCTGGAAACCGCTGATCCCGGTGGTGGCAGAGAATACATCTTTCAATTTTGCCTGCAGATTCGCTTGCATCTCTGCATCCAGGTCCTGGAAATTTTTCAGATCGTAGCCGCTGATCGCCGCCAGGCGGTCGCTGACATCCCGGTAATCCAGGAAGCTGCTCTGATACTGTAATCCGCTCAGGGAAGTCGTCAACGAATTCAACAGGGCCGGGTTGAGGTATGCGGCGTTGAAGTCATAGTTGAACGCCAGGGAGGAATAGCCAAGCGCTAAAGAACGGGCTCCGTAAAAATATGGGAAAAAAGAAAAAACGGGGCGGGAAAAAGCGCAGAGCATAATCACCAGGATGATTTTTTTCATCTTGTCTTTTATATAATGAAATAACAAAAATTGTCAACTTGGACTAAGCATGGTCGTGAAAATTACCGGGCAAAAATCCTGGTTCGGACTTGACAGGCAAGCGCAATTTTGCTACTCTTAATGACAGCACGGGTCTATAGCTCAACGGCTAGAGCTACCGGCTCATAACCGGTTGGTTCCAGGTTCGAATCCTGGTAGGCCCAGCAATCGCGCCGATTAAGGAGTTGACTTGAAAGAAGGACTCGATATTTTATATGCGCTGCAACAAAAGGATGACCAATTAAAAGAAATAGAAATCATAATCAAAGAGATTCCCCTGCAAATAAAGGAACTCGAAGATGAAAGAGACGCCCGCTCGGAAATGATCGAAAAAGCCAAGAAAAAATTGCAGAGTAACATTGAAGACAGAAAAAAACTCGAAAGGGAAATCGCCGCCCTCAAGGATAAAATCAGCAAATACAAAGAACAAATGAAAAAAGTGACCACCAATAAGGAATATCAGGGGATCAGCAACGAAATCAAGTTTGAGGAAATGAATATCACCGCGGTGGAAGAAAGAATAATCGAAAAAATGATCGAAGCAGATGAAATCATAGGCATTATCCGTGAAACGGAAAGCGAATTTAATAAAATCGCCGCAGAATACAACCAGAAAATCAAGGACCTGCAAAGCTATCTGGAGTATCATAAAAACAAGTTGATTGAAGAAACAAAAAACAAAAAAGAACTGCGTACCAAGGTTGCGGCTAATCTTTTAAAAGCCTACGATAATTTATTCGTCAAAAAAGCCGGAAAGGTCGTCGCCTTTGTGCAGACAGATTTCTGCGGTGTCTGCAATATTAAAATACGCCCGCAGGTTTTAAGCGAATTGGTAATCTCCAACGATGTGCTGATCTGCGAAAGTTGCGGAAGAATATTATTCAAAAATATTGTCGGGGAAGACGAAGAATAACGTGATTCAGTTTTTTCATGTCTCAAAGCAGTATTTCTGCAGTGAAGCTTTGAGTGACATCAATCTAGCCATTGGCCGCGGAGAATTTGTTTTTCTGACCGGTGCTTCGGGGGCTGGAAAATCAACTTTGCTTAAGCTGATTTACAAAGAAGAAGAACCAAGTAAGGGGCAGATCCTGATCAATTCGGTCAACAGCACCCTGATCCCTCCCAACAAGCTGTACAAGCTGCGCCGGCAGATAGGGATCGTTTTTCAGGATTTCAAACTGCTGATGAACCGGACAGTGCATGAAAACGTAGCCATCCCGCTGCTGGTACGGGGAGAGAAGCAAGCGGTTGTTGAAAAAAAAGTGAACAATGCCCTGGCCTTGGTCGGCTTGACCTTTCGTAAAAGATACCTGACCGCCCATATTTCCGGTGGGGAACAACAACGGGTGGCCATCGCCCGGGCCGTAATCGGCAACCCTAAAATCCTGATCGCCGATGAACCGACCGGCAACCTGGACACTAAGCTATCCATAGAGATTATCAAGATTTTTGAAAAAATAAACGCCAACGGCATCACTACAATCATCGCCACCCACGACCTCAACCTGATCAGTTTATTTCCCAGACGCATCATTAAATTGGATAAAGGGCAATTGGTACAGGACAAGAAAATCGAGGCCAATCAATGAAATTCATTATTCGCGCCGTTCAACAAGCCCTGGCCAATTTATTAAGAAACAAAATAGTCAATAGCCTCTGTCTGGGAATCATAGCTTTCACTCTGCTGGTACCGGGAATATTCAATTATATCTCTTTCAATCTGGAGCGCTACATCAATAAATTGAGTGAAAATGTCGAAGCGATCTTTTATATTAAAGATGACAGCGACGGCAGCGCAATCGAAAAACTTATGCAACGGATTCAGGCCAATCTGCTGGTCAAAGAAGTTGGCTTTACCTCCAAAAATGATGCGGAAACAAACTTCTCTAGAGAATTTCCCGAGTTGAAATACATTTTGGACGAATTCAAAAATTCACCGTTTCCGGCCTCGATCGACGTCAAGTTTTTAGCGAACGCCCGCAACCTGATTCAGGTGGAATCGTTTATCCGCGACATCAGAACAGCCCCGGCCATAGAAAGTGTCCAACTAAACCTGGAATGGGCCAGGAAAATCGCCATGATTAAAAAATTCACATCCTTCGTCGGTTTTTCCCTGAGCGCCATCCTGCTTATCGTCTCCATTTTCATCATTTTCAATGTAGTAAAAATCAATATCTTCTATCGCAGAGATGAATTAACCATTTTTAGGTTGGTTGGCGCCAGTAATTGGTATATCAAAACACCATTCCTAATCGAAGGCTGCGTTTTGGGTTTTCTGGGCGGATTGCTGGCCGATGGATTGCTGCTGGTTACTATCAAAGCCTTTCCGCTTTACGCTAAATTTGTCTTTAATATCGTCAAACAGCTGATCGATTTCAAGCAATTGCCGCTGAAAATTTTCTGGCAACTGTTGATTACCGGCACGGCCATCGGCCTGCTCTCCTCTTTTTTGTCCATAAGGCGTTTTCTGAAAAACATCCCTGGATAGAGCACTGCTCCGGCAATGGCCGGCAATAGAAAATTCTAAATATTTTAAATTACAAAAATGAATCTTTCAAGGCCGCTTCGAGGCGCCGTAAACCATCTTCCATGACTTTCGGATTCAAAATGTACTGCAGTGTATAATGAATGATAACTGATCTTTCTTACTTACCAAGGTAATATTTTGCCATTATATCTTTCACCGCGTAGTAATCGAAGGCTAAACCTCTCTTTTTAACAGGGGTGGATAAGGTCGGATCATTTTCTTCACTATTTTGAAAAAAAGCCCACCTCCAGAAGCAGCCTCCCGCCACGCCGTACCTTTTGATCAGTTTAATATGGCTTTCAAATGCCTGTTCTGTCGTCCAGTTGGGATCATTTTTATATAATCCCATTTCCACGGCAACTACCCTAGAATCTTTTCTTCCTATGATTTCAAAAACGTTTTTCCATGTTTCTTCTGCCCAAACAGCCGGATCGGCATCCACGCACGGGACACCACGAGCGTCCTGACATTTCCGTTGCTGATAAAACGAGATAGCATATGTACGCTGATTATCCGGCACGGCAAGATCATCAAATATTTGTTTCAGGACCTTAACCGTACGCCACAAATGGTTGCCAGTTGTATCAGGACCTGAAGGCCATTCTGCATCAATAATATAACTACCCACAACGCATTCTGCCGAAAGCTTATTTGCAGGCAAACCCAATGTCATCCCGTATTGTATTGCCCATTTAACGTAATTTGCAGGCACAGATGACGGGCCCATATATAAGGGTGCTTCAGCAGGTGTCCCGCATTGATCTTTTATACCATCACCGTTGCTATCGACTAATCGAGTATTCCCACCAAACAGTACCAAGTCGAGAGCAGGATGGTCTTTAACTGCGTTTAAAATAGCGCTTATCCATTGAGTATTGTTTGAAGGAGGCTGTTCCTCCATGTGTGTATTATTAAGCCACAACATTATTTTAATTTGTTTGTTGTTAATCAGATCGAAGAGGGCACGCAAGTTCGTAATTTCCGTTTGTGTAGGAAAAGGATATTCACATCCGAGCACTACGTGCAAATTACATGCAGGATATTCGAATCCACCCGTCCAACCCGGGTCAGTAGTCCGTAGTTCAAAGGTAATAGTGTTTACTCCAATTTTTTTCATTTCATCAAGTTGCAGGCTCACCTCTTCGGCAACTGTATGGCCAAGTGAAGATTCAAAGGTGTTCAAATCTTGGATGACCTGCCCGGTATAATATCCGTTAATAAAACCACGGTCGTCAAACTGCACACAAAGACCTCGCACAACAAATTTATTCTCAAAATCAGTGACTGTGAAATTATCTGCGGTGGTGGTAGTAGTTCCTCCGCTTGTCAGAGAAATTTTGCCGGTCATGGCTCCCTCAGGAACAATTATCTTTAGTTCAGTTGCCGAAGCATTGGTAACAACAGCAATAAGATCATTTATCCTGACAGTATTACCTGAAATCTCTGTATTGAAATCTGTACCGGTTAAAGTTATTGGCGAACCCATTGTACCGTTTTTTGGAGTAAATCCGGTGATAGCGGGAGGAATAAAATCATCTTTCTTACTGCACCCAATAGAAGCAAACAAAAATAATACAATAATGCAAAAAACAACTCTTCGTTTGTTCATCTGTCCCTCCAAAATTTAAATCATTTCCTCCCAAATACTTATACGAAAATCATAGCATCACTATGCCGAGGTCTTCCGAAGCATTCAGTGATGCTATCCCTATGCTCGCATTTTAAGGATCATTATCTGAAATGTCAATATGGTGTAAGAGTCCATAACATATTGGACTTTTTGTTACTTGTCCGTAGCGAATCGATATAATAGCGCAAAGGGGGCTTTTTGTTAAGCGAGCGGTGGGGTTTTTCGGTGTTGAACCAGATAAGGTATTCCATCAAGTTATGGTTGAACTCCCCGAGGTCATCGCTAAGAAGCTCATCTTCATGCCATTGTATATGTTGTTCTTCGACCGTACGGT
>Ga0209540_10000347_pt1 | contig 46544 bp, 36 predicted proteins | sample BarGraIncu01121A_FD_184501 | JGI IMG/M metagenome (GOLD analysis project Ga0209540, IMG submission 184501) | Arctic peat soil microbial communities from Barrow, Alaska - Barrow Graham LP Incubations 011-21A (SPAdes) (version 2) | ecosystem: Environmental > Terrestrial > Soil > Wetlands > Peat... | reverse complement strand
AACTCTTAACGACAATGATTCAAGTCCTTGAAGGAATAAAAATGCACTTTGAGGACTTAGTGTTGCTCCTGTGTTTCGCAGGAGTTGAACTCTAGCTTTTAAAGCAAATGCTGGAGCACCTAAATCAGCATACACAAGTCCATTATAGCTTTTATCTGGTGTTGTAAAATCAGGAAATTTACCACTTGCCCTCCAATCAAATTTACCACCGTCAACTATAATTCCACCAATAGTAGTCCCATGTCCTCCCATGAATTTTGTTGCGGAGTGGATAATTACATCTGCACCAAATTCAAATGGATTAGATAGATACGGAGTTGCAAATGTGTTGTCAATAATAAGTGGTATTTTATTCTCATGCGCAATTTTTGCCACTGCTTCTATATCTAAAACATTTATTTTTGGATTACCTAATGTTTCCCCATAAAGTGCTTTTGTTTTGTCAGTTATAGCTTTCCTAAAGTTTTCAGGATCATCAGGGTCAACAAATATTACATTAATTCCAAGTTTTCTAAGTGTAACGTTAAATAATTCATAAGTTCCACCATAGAGCGTACTTGCAGCAACTATTTCATCTCCTGAATTTGCTACATTAAGTATTGCATAAAATGTTGCAGCTATTCCAGACGATGTAGCAAGTCCTGCCACGCCACCTTCGAGCTCAGCTACTCTCTTTTCAAATACGTCTGTAGTTGGGTTCATTATTCTAGCATATACATTTCCTGGTTCTTTTAATTGAAATAAGTTTGCTGCATGATCTGCATCATTAAAAACAAAAGATGATGTTTGATAAATTGGAACTGCTCTTGCTCCTGTAGTCGGATCTGGAACTTGTCCTGCATGTACCTGTAATGTTTCAAAACTTAATTTTCTCTCACTCATAATAATATCTCCCTTTTTAATTAGATTTTGGTTTTTCATGTTAAAAGTTTTATATTTAAGGAGAATAAAAAAAGCTACTCTCCTCTAAGGAAAGTAGCTTTTTAAATTTTAATAAACAATAAAATTGTATAATAAAATTTGCTATCGTCCTTATCTTTCAGATTTTACAATCTGATGGAATTGACACCATTGCACTTAAATAAAAATGCTGGTTGTCGGGCATCATCGGGCCAGTCCCTCTGCCGCTCTGGATAAGTTATATGTAGTTGTTAGTATTTAGTATATTGCTAATAAAAGCAATTGTCAATGTTTTTTTATTTAAACAGTAGGTTTACTATTCTTTCATTATTTTTTATCCATTTTTTCGCATATGACAAAAATTCATCAGCAGCCTTACGACTGTCACAATTTACGAACAAGAATACACCATCAGGTGAAATATTATCGAAAATAGCTTCAACTTGTTATGATCTCATTCATTTGATCAGCAATAATTTGTGTTTTATTAGCTTGAAGCGAAGGTACAACAGTCGCCCAAGGACCTGTTACAAATTCAAATTTATACTGTGGAAGTTGCTTATTAATTTCCTTTATTACATCAACATCATAACCTATGATTTTACCAGAAGCGTCAACATAGTCGAAAGGTGGGTAATCATTCTGCGTTGCTACATAGATTGTTTTAGTTTGCGTGCTAGTTTTCGTCGTCTCAGTCTTTGCTTTGGAAGTAGAACATCCACTTCATACTCCTGTTAACAGTACTACTGAAATTCCTGCTAAAACCCAAATTTTACTTTTTTTCATTTTAATATTCCCCCTATATCATATTTAGCTCAAACATTACAAAAAAACATTCCAATAAATACTTCATTTTATACTATAAAGTATTCAATATAGCAATGCACTTATTTGTTTAATTTGATTTTAACTAAGAATCTCTATCCTTTTCTTATTAACAATATCTTTTCCTTCAAATGTTGGTTTTTATATTTAATTCTTCCATATATCAATCCATTCACCGCCCGTAATCTCTAGCATTTCCCTAGGTGTAACCTTAACCACAAGATTTTTCATGCCGGCAGAAACGGATATATACTCTTTCTTTTTTAATGAAATATCAATATAGACTTTTAAATGATTTTTTAATCCAAAAGGGCTTAAGCAACCTGATGGATGCCCTGTAATTTCTCTTGTTTCATTTATACTAGGCATATTGGGAGTTGCTTTGAAATAATGCAGAAATTTCCCTACACTTATTTCCTTCTTTTTATTAGTTACAATCAATATTATTTTTTCTTTCACTTTAAAAGCCAGTGTTTCTGAATCACATGTTTCTTTGGCTTTAAAGCAGTTTACAATTGAGCATTCTAACCCTTTGTTTAAAAAATCCTGTACCACACTGCCTATCCTCATCTTTATTTCCTTTCATTAATTTATTTTTGCCAACCAATAAAAAATCTATGAGCTAATATTTTAGGGATACCTAAAAACCATCTATATTATTTTAATTATTTATATTTAAATAGATACTCCCTTAGACTTGATGCATGATCTGAATTTTTAAAAACATAAAATGATGTCTGATAAATTGGAGCTACTACTGCTCCTGTAGTAGTCTGCGGAGTCTGCCCTTCATATAACTGTATTGTTTCAAAATTTAACTTTTCATAACACATAATATTTTCTCCTTCATAATTATTTTTTATATAATATACTTTATATAATAAAAATATCTTCTTTATTTAAAATAAGAAAAGAAAAAAAGCTGCTCTCCTATAAGGAAAGCAGCAATAATTAACTTTAATAAGCAATAAAATTTGCAGGCATCCTTATCTTTCAGATTTCACAATCTGTAGGAATTAACACCATTACATTCTAATTGAGAATGTTGGTTGTCGGGCATCATTGGGCCGGTCCCTCTGCCACTCTAGATAAGTTATATTTAATTATTTTGTCTTATCAAGTGCTTGTTGCAAATCGTAAATAATGTCATCAATACCTTCAACACCAATTGAAAGCCTTATTAAATCTGGAGTAACTCCAGCAGCCTTTTGCTCCTCTGCATTAAGTTCTGCATGAGTTGTGCTTGAAGGATGAATTACAAGGGATTTTGCATCTGCAACATTTGCAAGTAGTGAGAACAATTCTACACTGTTAATAAATTTCTTTCCAGCTTCAAGTCCACCTTTTATTCCAAATGTGAATATCGAACCTGCTCCCTTAGGTAGGTATTTTTTAGCTAATTCTTTATATTTGCTTCCTTCAAGTTCAGGATAACTTACCCATTCAACTTGTGGATGTTTACTTAAAAATTCAACAACTTTCCTAGCGTTTGAAACATGCCTTTCAACTCTTAATGACAATGATTCAAGTCCTTGAAGGAATAAAAATGCACTTTGAGGACTTAGTGTTGCTCCTGTGTTTCGCAGGAGTTGAACTCTAGCTTTTAAAGCAAATGCTGGAGCACCTAAATCAGCATATACAAGACCATTATAGCTTTTGTCTGGTGTTGTAAAATCAGGGAATTTACCACTTGCCCTCCAATCAAATTTACCACCGTCAACTATAATTCCACCAATAGTAGTTCCATGTCCTCCTATGAATTTTGTTGCAGAGTGAATAATTACATCTGCACCAAACTCAAATGGTCTAGATAGATACGGTGTTGCAAAGGTATTGTCAATAATAAGTGGTATTTTATTCTCGTGTGCAATTTTTGCCACTGCTTCTATATCTAAAACATTTATTTTTGGATTACCTAATGTTTCTCCGTAAAGTGCTTTTGTTTTGTCAGTTATAGCTTTTCTAAAATTTTCAGGATCATCGGGGTCAACAAATGTTACATTAATTCCAAGTTTTCTAAGTGTAACGTTAAATAATTCATAAGTACCTCCATAGAGGGTACTTGCAGCAACTATTTCGTCACCAGAATTTGCTACATTAAGTATTGCATAGAATGTTGCAGCTATTCCTGACGATGTAGCAAGACCTGCCACTCCACCTTCAAGCTCAGCTACTCTCTTTTCAAAGACATCAGTAGTTGGGTTCATTATTCTTGCATAAACATTTCCTGGTTCTTTTAATTGGAATAAATTTGCTGCATGATCTGCATTATCAAACACAAAAGATGAAGTTTGATAAATTGGAACGGCTCTTGCTCCTGTAGTCGGATCTGGAACCTGTCCTGCATGTACCTGTAATGTTTCAAAACTTAATTTTCTCTCACTCATAATAATCTCTCCCTCTTATTAATTATTTTTTATAACCTTGTCTTACAACAATTATATTAGCATAAGGTGAATTGAACGTTTTACTCAAGTTGTTAATCTTAATCATTATGTCTGTCTTCCCCCCCTAAACCAAATTAAATCCCCCTATAGGCTAGCTATAGAGGGATAATATTCCTGTCTATTAGCTTCCCATCTTCAAGGTTTAAACCTACTGGAATTAGCACCTAAAAATTATATTCAGGTTGCCGGGTTTCATAGGGCCAGTCCCTCCACCACTCTTGATAAGAAGTTTTTATTTAATTTTTAATCTAAACATACATTAACTTTTATTAAAAACATAAATTGTTTTAACTTACTATTAAGTAAATTTTATGTTTAATACCTAGTATTCAGATATGTTTGTTTGTACCTTGTTATTAGAATAAAGCAATTTCAGGATAATGTCAAGCATTTTTTATTTTACCCAGTCTAAATTATTATTTTTTAAAAAAAATCTTTTTATTACTAATAATCTGCTAAAATCCCTACAATACTATTTTAAAATTACTTCTATCAAAATAATTTATTTATTTTACATCAATTCCAATTTGCTGCACCCTTTGCACCGAACTCACTACCAGAAGGTATTCTAACTATAGTATTCAAAGAATCCGCTATCATTTGGCACCACAAAGCGCTTTTTGTGCCCCCACCCGATAGGCTTATTTTATCAAATTTTCTTGGTATATTCTCATATGTATGTTTTATAGCCATTGTAACTCCTTCAAACAATGCCCTTAGCATATGATGACGGGTGTGCTGAAGGCCTAAACCTATAAAATGAGCTTTTGCGTTCACGTTTAAGAATGAGAGTCGAGTCCCGGAAGAGCAAATAAATGGATTGTAAAGTATTCCTTCTGATCCTACAGTTATTTTGCTAATTTTTTCCTCAAGATAGTTGAAAATATTTATTCCTTTCTGACTTGCTTTTGTAATATCTTCATAACAAAAATTTTTAATAAACCAATCTAAATTAGGTGTTCCAAAATTGGTATTTAGTAAATGAACCCATCTGCTAGGAATTCCTAAAGAAATATTGAAACCATCCCGAAAGTTATCAATATCTGGAGTATCAGTAACAACCTCACTTACTAGCGCGGTTCCAATCATTGTACACGCATCCCCATCTTTAATAGCACCTACACCAATTGCACATGCAGAAATATCCATTGCAGCTTGTACAACTTGCACATCAGTAGTCAACCCTATATCTTTTGCTATTCTCGGCAATAGGTTTCCTGTGACTTTATAACATTCACGGATTTCCGGAAATAAATAGCTAAACTCCTGAATACCAAGGATATGTAATACTTCCGGACTATATTCATTCGTATGAATATTCCCGTAGGAAAGGATAGCCTCTGATGAATCTGTGCTTATAACACCGGTCAGTTTATATTTGATCCAGTCTCTGCAATATAAAGCATAATGCGCTTTTTTTAATGTATCAGGTTCATTTATTGAAAGCCACTTTATTATTGAAGCTTGATTTCCAGAAGAAATATTACTGCCACATAATTTATAAATCTTTTTATCTATACCACTTTCATACATCTTTTTTACAATTTTGTCTGATCTTCTATCACTCCACAATATTGCATTTCTCACAGGGTTACCGTTTTTGTCAATTAGCCAGCAACCGCATCCATTTGCTGTGACACCAATTGCTCTAACTAATGATGAATTATAAGCTGGATTATGCACAATAGTTTTGATTGTACTTTTAATTGCTTCCCAAACTTCATTCATATCCTTTTCTTCATACCCCTTCTTTGGAAAATAAGTAGGAACATCTACATGTGCAATTGCTAACTCATTACCATTCTTATCAAATAATACAGATTTAATAACCGATGTCCCCGCATCAATACCAATAAATAGGTTTCGTTCACATATTTCAAATGGACGAATAGTATTCCATATATCCATATTTTAAATTCTCCTTAACTATTTTATTTAATTTAATCTAACCCTTCTTCATAATTGAGTTTTCATATTTTCATGTTTTGGATTCTGCTCAATTGAATAATTTATTACCTTATTCACTTTTTTAGAGGATTTAGTTTTATATGCATCTGCAACTAAAATAAAGAATATTAACAATCCCCGTGCCACTCCCTGCCAATAAAAACTTATTCCAATTAAATTAAGCCCATTTGAAACAATTCCAAAAAACAAAACACCAATTAATGTTCCTGGTATATTGGGAAATCCTTTCTTATTTAAAGTACTACCAATAAAAACAGCACCAATTGCATCCATTAAATAATATCTTCCACTCAAGGGAATATATGCTGTAAGTATAGAAGAACCAACTATTCCTGCTAATGAACAAGTAATACTGCAAATAATGAAAGCATAAAAAGTATACCTTTTAACTGGTACCCCCGAAAGCTCAGCAGCTTCTTTTTGAGATCCAATTGCATATAACATACGCCCAAAAGTAGTTTTTGAAAGTAAAATATGCGCTAAAATTGCAACAATTAAAGCAACTATTACTGAGAATTTAAGATCAATGCGTGCGGATCCACTTTGCTGTACAACAAATACGCTACCCCGTCCAATAAATTTAAATATTGGACTCATTCCTGGTAAATATACCGGTGAACCACCAGTAGTTACAATTCTTTCAATGCTCTCACCAATAAAGAGGGTCCCAAGTGTAGCCAAAAAAATAGTTATTTTTCCTTTGAGTATTAATAAACTATTAAAGCTACCTATTATAATCCCTGTAATAATTGCAGCAAATATAGCAATAAACCAATTAAATTGAGCTTGTAATAATAATATTGATACCATTGCTCCAAGTCCATAGGATGCTGCTATAGAAAGATCTATGCCTCCAGAAGCAACAACAAAACTTAATCCAACTGCAACCAACACAAGTGTTGATATTTGACTTAATATATTTACCAGATTGTTTAATTGTAAAAAAACTGGTGATAATAACGAAAATGCTATAAAAAAAACTATTAATATTATAGGGGTAATAAATGTAAGAATATTATTAGAATTAAATTTACGCTTTAAAAATGTTTTTTTCATATTAACCAACTCTCCTTTGCTGCCTTGTTGTAAATGAAACTGCTGATAATATAAGTACACCTTTAATAGCATAAACCCAATATGTGGATACATTCATTAACGTGAATCCATTTGTTAACATAGCAACAAATAAAGAGCTAACAACTGTTCCAGGTATGTTAGGTTTTGAAATAGGAGAAAAAACAGCACTCAGATAGCTTGATAGCAAAATGTCAAAAAGCATTGTATCTCCAACTCCAGGAACACTTCCATTTAACCGTGCAGTAATTAACAAACTAGCAATAACAGCTGTTATTGCAGCTATTATATAAGTCACTGTCACAACAATATTAACATTAATTCCTGCTATCCTGGCCGCTTCATCATTACCACCAACAGCATTGACCCAGTTACTAAATACAGATTTGTTAAATATAACATACAATATAATGCTAACTACAAAAAAAATCCACACAGTTAATGGTATAAATAAAAAATTAGTGTTTGCTAAAAATGCTAACTGAGGATTATCAACACCTATAACCTTATTATTTGTTATAACCAATTCCGTTCCTTGTAATAGATACATCATAGCTAAAGTACCAAGTAGTGGAATTACGCCTAATTTTACAATTGTAAAAGAATTTATTAATCCAATTATAACTCCGCAAAATAAAACAATAGCAAATACCCAATAAATAGGAATACCTATACTTAGTAATTTAGCTGCAATCGCAGAATTTAAAGCTAAATTATTAGCCAAAGATATATCTATCCCTCCTTTGATAACATGATTACCCCCTCCAATTAAAATACATGTCATTCCACAAGAAACTATTCCCAGAATGCTCGATTGACGTAATATATTAATTATATTATCAGAGTTTAGAAATGTTGAAGATTTTATTGAAAAGAATATAATTATTACCAAGAAAATTAAATAACCACTATACTTTTTTAAAGAAACGCTATATTTGGTATTATGAAGATTTAGTATTCTTATGTTTTGAGTCATTTTTATCACCGCCCATCATAGAAATAATTACTTGGTCCTCTATATTTTTATTTCCTTCAAATTCCTCTTTTATTTCGCCCCTATACATAACTAAAACCCGGTCAGACAATCCCACAACTTCCTGAATATCCTGTGATATAAGCAATATTCCAGCACCTTGCTCAGTCATCTTATTTATCAATGAATAAATTTCAGTTTTGGCCCCTATATCAACTCCAGAGGTTGGTTGATTCAATATATATAATTTTGACCCATTACTAAGCCATTTGGCTATCACAACTTTTTGTTGGTTACCTCCACTTAGAGACGCGACTGTTGTTTCTCGTCCTGGAGTTCGAATTTCCAACCTATCGATTAGTTCATCACAAGTTTTATTTTCTTCAGAGATTTTTATTATGCCATTTTTGCTTAGATTCTTTAAACACGCAAGAGTTATATTTTCTCTAACAGACATATTTTGAACTATTCCCAAATTTCGCCTATCCTCAGGAAGATAGCCAATTCCCAATTTAACTGCCTTCTCTGGATTTATTTTTTGAATGTTTTTCCCCTCAAAATCTATACTTCCACTTAATATATCCGAATTATCGTAAATGGACTTTCCCACATCAGTATGTCCTGACCCCATCAAACCAGTAAGTCCTACTATTTCACCACTGTGAACTTTAAAATTAATATTGCGAAATTCTTTTACATGAGTCAATTTTTTTACCTCTAATAATACATTACCTTTTTTCCTTTTTTTAATTGAAAATTGTTCATCAATATTACGTCCTACCATTAAGAACACCAAATTCTGAATGCTTACCTCATTTGATTTTACTGTATCCACATTGGTACCATTTCTAATTACAGTTACTCTATTACACAACTTTAAGATTTCTCCAAAATAATGTGATATATATATTATTCCTATTTTATTACTTAGTTCCTTTATAATCTCAAACAATCTATCTGCTTCTTCCTTTGCAAGCACAGCCGTTGGTTCATCAAATATAATTAATTTAGGGTCATGAAGTAATGCCCTTGAAATTTGTAACAATTGATGCTCTCCAACTGTCAGTTCACCTACTAGCTTTCCTCCAGAAACCGAAAATCCAACCTTCTCTTTTAAAATTTTTTCAGCTTCTCTCTCCATTGAATGTCTATTTAAAAGTTTAAATGGAGAAAAAACAGGCTCTATTCCCAAAAATAAAGATTCAGCTACAGTCAAATGTGGTACAACTTGTCTTTCTTGATGTATGAAATGAATTCCTAATTTTTCAACTATTCTCGGTGTGAGATTTTTATAATTACGTCCCTTAAATTTTATTTCTCCTGAATCTGGACTATACAGACCAGCTAGTATTTTCATAAGTGTGGACTTTCCAGCTCCATTTTCTCCAACTAATCCATGGATTTCTTTATTTTTTACTTTTAAATTAGCCAATTGAAGAGCTTTAACTCCTGGAAATTCCTTTTGTATATCTACCATTTCTAAAATGTAACCATCGCCCATATATTGTATCCCCTCTCAAAAACATTGGAACATATTTGCTTTGTATAAAAAATATATAATAAGGGAGTTAGTTCAACTCCCTTATTAAATCATCTCCTGCGTCGCTGCAATACTAATTATTTAAATAATTGTTTTTTAGCCGCTTCTGCATTTTCTTTTGTAACAATTAAAGGTTGAATATATACTGACTTTGGTACTTTCTGTCCTGCCAAGTGTAGAGCTATTGAATCAATTGATGCTTGCCCTATTTTATAAGGGTCTTGAGCAACATCAGTATATAAAGAACTTTTTTTATCCGCAAGCAAATCTATTGCTACTGGGTCTCCATCCACACCATAAACTTTTATGTCTGATCGTCCAGCTTCATCTACAGCTTGAGCAATACCAATTGATGGAGTATCCCAAGCCGCCCATATAGCCTTTATCTCTCCTGGTTTTGGATATTTAGCCAACAAATCTTGTGTCTTTTTTCTAGCATCTTCAATAGTACCAGGTATAACTTCTTGTAATTCAGGCTCAATAAATTTAACTTTCGGATAATCCTTAGCAACATACTTTAACATATCATAACGAATGCCACATGGACGAACTCCATAAAATCCATTGAATATCGCGATTTTCCCTTCCCCACCTATGTCTTCAAACATTTTCCTGGCTAAAAATTCTCCAATATAATAGTTATCAGACTGAGAGTTACTTATGCTGTATTCACTAGCTATATCTACAGTAAATAATGGAATTTTTGCATCTGCTACTTTTTTTAAGATAGGTGCATATACTTTTACATCTCCAAGTGTTTTAACAATTGCATCAGGTTTTTGTGTTATTAAGTTTTCTATATCAGCTATATGTTTCTGATCATTACGCTCACCATCAACTGCAATAGCTGTTCCTCCAAGTTGTTTTATTCTATCCAGTACTCCTTTGTATACTTGTTTATCAAAATTATGATAAGTTCCTATAGCCGCAACTCCTACTTTTTTACCTTTAAGTGATGGTATATCTATACCGTTGACTACACCCTTGACACCTGTACTGCTACTACTCGATGTGCTTTGTTTACTTTCTTGAGTACCAGATGCATTACTTTGTGTAGATGTGCCCTTACTTGTTGTGCAAGCTGACAAAAATACCGTATTTAAAATTACTAGAATTGTGAATATTTGTTTAATCTTTTTAGTTTTCTTCATAATATGAACCCCCCTCAATTAAAATTTAGTAAATAATTTCGATTGCTAATTTTACATAATCAAGCTGAATTCTTGCTTGATTTATACTTTCTTATTTTTTCTGCTAGTTTAGTTCCTACAAAAAAGAGACCACCCCCATAAATAATTTGGGGATAAGCCTCTAGTTTACTAGTCAGCGTTTTTTTGTTCACCTATACGTTTAGTATGTTTTAGGGTATAATTAAATTTAGTATTTTATTACCTACAACATTATTTTCTAACATGTTGATTATAAAAACTAAAGCCAAAATATTTTTGTTATATATAACATATTTGTTACAAATGATATCACATGAATAGTAGTCTGTCAATCTATTATTTTAAGTATACATTGCAACTTAGAAATCGTCACTTGACATTTTAATAAAAAAGAATATTATAAATATTGTACATTAATTTAAATTAAGGGAGTTTTTAATATCGAAATAAATAATTTTTTGATCTCTTCCATTGCTAAACTGTTTTACATTGACAAGGTAAAACAAAATGAAATTGCGAAACGTTTTAATTTAACTCCAATGTCAGTATCACGTATTTTAAAAGAGGCTGATAAAATGGGCATTGTTCAATTCCATGTTAAAACACCCACTAGGATAAATAATGATTTAGGTAAAGCAATTAAAGACAAATATAAATTATCAGAATGTATTGCCGTTAAAAAAAGCACAGAAATACTAGATGATGTAGGCCAGTTTTTGGCAAATTACGTCTTAAGTATTGTTAATGACAAATCTATAATAGGATTATCTTGGGGTAATAACATATACCATTTCGCAAAGAATCTACCGTTTATTAATCTAAATAATTGTGAATTTTTACAAATTACTGGGGGTTTTCTATCCGAGGATAACAATAAAACAACTCCTAATAATATTTTTAAGATTTTAATTGAAAAGCTAGGGTGTACTCCTAGATTTTTAAATGCCCCCTTTTTTATTGATTCAGAATTCTCTAAAGCACAAATTTTGAAAGATCCTAGCAATAAGAAAATATTTGAACTAGCTAAAAAAGCAAATGTAATTATTCTAGGAGCAACTGACCTCGCTGCTGAACCGAATACATTATTTAAGACAGGACTAATTACAAAAAATGATATATTAGAACTTAAAAGCAAAGGTGCAATTGGTGAACTTGGAGGTTTTTTTGTAGATAAATCTGGAAATATTATTGAATGGAGTAAAGGCAAACTTTATGTTTCCGTTCCATTATCCATCCTTTCTAAATCACCAAACACTATATGTGTTGCAGCAGATGAAGGTAAATTAGAAATATTAAAAGCCACTGCTGGAAAGGGTTACTATAACATTTTAGTAACAAGTGAAGATCTGGCTGAGCAACTTTTATAATGTTATTACTGATAGACATTTAATTATTCTCAACGACATTTCAGAAGGAAAGTCTCCACTTCTATAAGGGGGTAGATAACAATTGAGAATCGTTATCTACTCCAGAGGTCTACAAATGGGTAAATCTCCTTCTGAAGTCGTTACCTGCAGCTCTGCAGGAGATAATTTAATAATTTACTAATACATAAAATATAATTAAAAAACTTCTCTTATTATACCATTTGTTTTGTACGTTTATAATAAATATATAATTTTGAAAATGCTTTTTCAATAGAACCTTTAGCTTCAAAAGCGCTTATCCCATTTTTAAGTAATAACTTCTCCGCTCCTTTGCCAATTTGATTTACTAAAACGGCCTGACAATCTGAAATTAGCTTTATTTTTTCAATCAAACCAGCTTCATCATGTCCACCAGAATGACAACCTGAACCACAGCCTAAGTCTCCACCACTATTACATCCTTTATTCCCATTATCATTACATGTTGTAGGTGTTAACCCCACAACTTCAGTTTCAACTTCTCTCGCCTCAATAAATTTAGAATTTCCATCCTCCAAGAGCTCAAATATATAGAATTTAGTACCACTACCAAAATGTTGATTTATAACTATTCCATTACTACTTCCCACTGCTATTTTAATTGACATAAATGACTCCTCCTCTTTAATATTTATTTATAAACTTTTTTTAATTTTTATATTTTAGCGTTGACACTCCTACTAAATCTTTACTATTTAATTTCTTTTCTTATTTTTAAATTTACTCCGATTTGTGCAGCTATTTTTTTGCACTCTCTAATATCTTCGTTCAATAGACAATCAACTATAGAAAGTTGTACATCATTAACATAGGCCTTGCATTTTTCGGTAAACTCCAATATTGAAGGGAAAGCCTCCTTACCAAACACACTGTGGCATATTGAATCGTACTCTTCAGCATTTTTGGCATTCAAACTTATAGATATTCCATCCACAAGAGATTTAAATCTAGGTGTAACATCCGATTTATGAATTCTATTTGCCAATCCATTGGTATTTATTCTTGTACCAATATCGGTTTTCTCCTTAATTACTCTGCATACCTCAAGTACCTCATCAATGTTTTCAAGAGGTTCTCCAAATCCACAAAATACAATTTGTTTGTATTTTGTTAAATCCTTAGAAAATATATCTTCGATTATTTCATTCACTGTTGGATCTCGCTTAAGCCATAAATCGTTTTTAAACGCGTCCTCCAAATTTCTCACACAAAAATCGCAAGCATTTGGACATTTATTTGTCACATTAACATAAAGATTATCTTTGAGTTCATAAGTAATTGTCATTTTACTACTATCCCTTCTACATGGTTTACACAAAACCAATATTTGTTTTTAATTGTTAATGATATTCATTACACTATATTAAACTTCTTCTTCTTTAATATAGTGGAATGGGTCTTTTTCATACCACTCTTTCTTATAAGGAAGTTTTAAATTCTCTGATATATTTCTATTAAACATGGTATTCTTAAGTATTCTGTTTAACCTTCTAGCTACATCAAAAGCCCCCGCATAACCCAAATAGTTATTCGCTTGCCCAAACAAAGGTAACACTGGGATACCCTGTTTTGCTACTTGAACATTTGCTCCTGTATGTCCTATAACAATATCTGGTTTATCTCTTTCTAAAAGATTAGCTAATTCGAATGGTTGACCAGTGGCTGCATTAAACAAAAGTCTGTCTTTATTTGGTAATACTTCAAGCAATGGATCTGCGAACTGATCATAATGGAAACCTTTCAGTCCAATTACTTCTATACCAATATCCAAGAGTAATTCAGTCATAGATAAAATTCTGATTTCTCCGCCAGTTAAATATGCCCTTTTAGCTTTTAAAGATTTTCTATAGGGCTCAAGTGCTTCATCTAATTCACTACTTTCCTTTTCAATAAGTTTTGCAGCTTCTGCTTCAAGCCCAAAGTACGTAGCAATATCTTTTATCCATATTTCAGTATTTTTTCTTCCTATTGGGATTGTTTTTAATACAAATGGCATATCGTATAGTAATTCTAAATGCTTTGTAAAATAATCATCGTGAGTTGCACAAATACTAATATTTAATGCAGCATCAGTTACATACGTAAAAGTATCCGGTTCTGCATAACATGGTAAAAATCTAACAGTGAGTCCTAAAGCATTTAATAATCTTTCAAGTTCTAATTCATCAGCTCGACTCATAGAAGAGACATTTAAAACATTAACAGTGCGACTTATTTTATATTTTTCTTTTAATTTCTCTACATCAGTTTCAAATAGTCTTTCATCTACTGGTACTTGTTGATCTCTTACCAAATTTCGCAGTAGACCATGATAAACGGAATCATAGGCTGTAGCCATTATTCTAGTTTTAAACCCCTCACAATGAATTGCTACTAATTTTGATGACACTTGAGGTCGTACTTGTTCTAATAGGCCATCAATATCATCACCTATTAACGCAGGTACGCACCCATTAGCGACTATTATTGCATCTGGTCTAAATTCACTCTCTGCATAAAAAATTGCTTCTCTTAATTTCTCTACTCCGCCAGCAATAACATCAACTTCTGTTAAATTAGTATTTAACCACACATTTGATTTGGCATTAGGATCTCGAAGTTTTTTAAAAACTTTACTTTGAGCTGCGCCCGCAATGCTGCAACTTCCACAACCTACAGGTGCATGCATTATAATAACTGCATTGCGAAGAGTATTTAGTATTGCAAGACTTAAAGTAAATTGACAACCTGAAGTCTGTGAGAACCTTCTTTCATTCCCATTAATACATCCTTTTTTGGCACAACTCAGAAGTTCACTACACGTTCCACCAAAGGCGTTTGTTACTACAAACCTATCTTCACGTGGTGGTGGTGTTTTAGAATCTATATAATTTATACTATTAATCGAATCACTCATCCTTTACCTCCTAAATTATTATTATCTTCCTCGTACAAGCAAAGTAATCAAATCTTCAACTAAATTAATTCCACCTCTAAACCCAGCATAAGCTCTACTTAAAGTCGCTCTTGTTGTTACTGGGAATGAAACATTTAGGAGAGGATACCCAAACTCTTCTGAAAGATCCTTTTCTAGAGAACTTCCTATTATTACAGCTGGTCCAAAAGAATCATAATATTTGCTACCATCATTTTGAGGCCATATTGATTTCAAATTCCTTCTTACCGCTGATGTATCTGTATCAAAAACAACAGTTGGTTTAAGACCTGATGCATAATTTTCAAATCTCTTTAATAACTGTTCTTCCTGCTCTTTTTCTAATATGTCAGTTATAACTGTAAGTGAAGGTATCCATCCTAATTCATCTGATATAAATTTAGTTATTGCTGGTCCATAGTTTGCATCGGCAACCACAATTCCATAACGCTGCAAATCAACGTCATTAACTATATCAACTATTCTTTCTAAATAATCATAATAAATTTCTCTTTCTTCTTTTATAACTTTTTCTATAACTTCGTCTTTTACATCTAAAGCTTTTCCTACCACTTCTAGGAATTCACCCGTAGCCCTAGAACCAATAGGAATTGGTGCAATTATATATGGAGTTCCATGAGTTTCTTCAAAAACTTTAGCAGCATCCACTCCATAAAAGTCTGAAACAACAATATTTAATCTTGCCTGAGCTATATTTTTTAAATCTTCTAGTGTTTCACCTTCCCCAAAGAATGTATTTACTTTGAATCCAAGCTTATTTAAAAGACTTTTTAATTCTCTCAAATTACCTTTATAAAAGGCATCTTGAGCCGGAACAAGCCCAAATATATTGACTACATCTGCTTTTTTATTTTCTTTTGGCACAACAAATTCTTTAAATAATGTTTGCAATACTAAATCATATCCGGTAAAGGAATTACCTCTAAACCCACCTGTTTCTATAGCAAGAACAGGTTTTTCGCTATCAGAGAATTCACTGACAACTTGAGGAACGTCATCTCCTATCATTTCCACCATACATCCAGTTACAACTACATATAAATCTCCGTCTATTACCTCAAGCGTAGATTTTATTTGTTCTCGTAGTCTGTCTTCGCCTCCAAAAATTATATCTTTTTCTATTACATTAGTACTTGGCAAACTCATTCCTGAAACATAGCCTGAACCAAAATGACCCCCACCTGGATTTGTTGCATTTGAAATATTACTACCACAACCAGCAGATGCATGTACTATAGGAATTGTTCTTGGTAGTGCATGAAGTGTTTCGAGTCCTCCTCCTAGAGAGCATACATATCTTGGTCTATCAATAAATTTACTCATATTGTCCTCCTAAATTCTAATTTCATAATTTTAGATCCATTTGTGACATTTGATTATTACTTATAAGCAAAAAAAAGCCAAGATCATTAATCAATAAAAATCGAAAAATGTCTTAGTCTCCAGTATTTCTGGTCAACACACTTAAAATCACTTATTAAATTATATTTTATCATAATATGACGCCAACTTTTACCTAGCATTCCACTATGTTTAATAAAACATATAATACCACGATATTTAAATTTTGTATATAGATTTTACAATCTTAATTATACTTTTTTCTTAGAATAAAATTTTCAAATATTAATTCTGTTCTGCTGCATAACTGATATTCTCCCCTTTTAAGTATCTGCTCCACATCATCAATTGAAAGTAGTAAAACCTTCCCTTGCTCATTGTCTTCTTGCATATCTTTTGGTACACCTGTACACTCTCCATAGACTATAGCTACTGTTTCATCTGTAATTCCAATAGCTGAATAGGTAGGCCTCATTCCTATCTGTTTATCAATATATAGTAAATCAAGATTAGTTTCTTCTTTTAGTTCTCTAATTGCAGTATCCTCATAGGTTTCCCCTTCTTTCACTAATCCACCAGGAAAAGCGATTATTTTAGAATTTACTGCTACTCTATATTCTTCTAAAACTACAAGTTTACCAGTGCCTTTATGGATAGAACAAATAATAATTCCATCAGCAATTAATTTTTCTTTATCCACTAGGTCCCTTTCAAATTGAATTATATCTTTACGAGAAAATATGTTCCATATCATTTCCTTTCCAGATTTATTAAGGTATTTTATATCGTATATGTTTAGTACTCCTTCACTACCCTTATCAATAACCTCTAATATTTTAATATCGCCCATTCCTTTCACTCCCCCTGAATTTCTAATAACACTACTTTTTTCTATTGTAATCATGATAATTGCTTTGTACATTTGCAATAAACATGAGATTTCAAATTACAAAACTAAAGACCAGTACAATTAATTTCAAAATTGTTCTGGTCTCCAGGATATCTGGTCAACATTGTAACATTTAACTTATTTTATAGCTTCAAGTTATTTATATGTTTCTAATATATTCCCATAAATATCTTCTGCTAGTCTTAACCCTCCACTATATCCAATATAACTTCTATCTAAAACTAACCTATGCATAACAGGCAAAGATATATTTAACCAGAAACCCTTTAGTTCCGATACTATATCTCTATCCCAAGAACTACCAAGAATTAATGGTGTATGATTAGTATGATCAATTTCTCTTAGTTTTTGATTAATTATTCCTCCATCAATCTCGAAAGTAACCTTTGCAGATGTACTCTTTGATAAGTTCTTGAATTCATTAATAATAAGTTCTTGATATTCTTCTGGTGTGTTGTCAGTAATAAACTGTTCACCAGGTACAATACCAAGTTCATTTAGCAAAAATTTACTAACTCCTAGTGCATAAAAAGAATCGCTTATATTAAAAAACCTACTAGCTAAATCAAAACGGAATTCAATAAAGAAGTCTGCTGACCTTTCAATATAATAATAATATCTTTTTTCTTCTTTTTTAATAAACTCTTCAACTTTTTCACTATCTAGCTGTGCAAATTCCCCCACAGTCCTTAAGAATTTACTAGTTTCACCTCCTCCTATAGGTAAAACCGGATAATGCAGGTAAGGTGTTCCATACTTATTTTCCAATAATTTAGCAGTTCTTAATCCTACCCAAGGCGACAATACCAAATTGAATTGAGCCCTCGGAATTGTCTTCCACTCTTTAACTCCATCAGATTCTGGTCCAAATAAAATATTTACCTTTAAGCCAATACCTTCTAACAATTTTTTTATTTCGCCAAGATTCCCTGCCCAAAAACTATCTTGATATGGAACCACTGACCAAACATTCACTAAACCTTTTTCTTTTTCATCAGTACTCTCACCAACGAATTGGTTAATAATAGCTTCAGTTACTAACTCATGTCCTAGATAATTACTTCCTTTAAACCCACCAGTTTCAGCATGGACTATTGGTATACCTCTTTCTTGGTACTCACTAAGCACCTGGCCTACATCATCACCAACTATGTCTGCAGTGCACCCGGTTAACACAACTAAAAGTTCAAATTTTAAAACCTTAAGAGTTCCATCAATTACCTCTCTTAACCTATCTTCTCCGCCAAATACTACTTCCCTTTCAGTTGAATTTGTACAGGGAATTGAACTACCTCCAGCATATCCTACGCCTTGATATCCTGATTCAGAACTTAGCCCACGAAAAAGTTTAACTCCACAGCCTGGTCCTGAATGAAGTATTGGCACTGCTCTGTTAATTGCAACTACTGTTTGTTGTGCACCAAGAGCACAATAATGTCTTGGATGTTCTACAATATTAGTCATTTATATCATCCTCCAAAAATGTGTTTGGATCTTGCTTTAACCACCAACTAGTGTATGGAAGTTCCGAATGAGCAGCAATATTTTCTACAAATTCTTTAGTCGCTAAGACATCTAAAATTTTATTACCATAGTTTATCATTCCTTGATAACCTAGACCAAAATGCTCGTCTCCCATTAAAAAGGTTGGAATTCCAAGCTTTGCCCCCCAAACTGACAATCCCCCATGACGAGCAACAAATACATCAGGTTTTAATCTATTTAATACATTCACAAGCTCAAACACTTGCTTGTTACAAACATTATAGTTTGGAATATCTCCGTAAGTTTTAACTACATGACTCAGTGCGTCACTTCTATCATCCCCGTTGTCATAACAGGGGTCATGATGAAATATTGCAGCACCTGCAATTTCTAATCCAAGATCCTTTAGTAATGCTAGCAAGCTATGACCATGTGCTGCTCCAGCTGTTATATAAACACGTCTACCTTTTAATTTTTCTCTTAATTCTTCAAGTTCAGGGGCTATTCTTTCTCTTTCCTCTTTTATAAGTATTTCCACTTCTTTTTCCTTGCCAGTTAATTTGCCAAGTTCTCTAAACCATTCATCTGTTCCTTTAAGCCCATAAGCTGGTGGTGCTTTTACCTCTGGGACCCCATATTCTTGTTCTAGTGCTGCTGCTAAATATGTTCCTAATGTAGGGCATATCTGAACTGTAGCTGCTGCTTCAGATATTTTCTCTAATTGTGCTATCGTTGTAAATGGTACAACATAATTTGGCCTAAGTCCTATCCTTTTAAATAAATCAGTAAATATATCACTACCCCAAAAATTAATAACATTGACCAAATCCTTTTGTTTTACAACCGGTGGTTTAACAATTTTTCTAATAAGACCATGGTAGGAAGCATCAAATCCTGTTGTCCATATTTTCGATTTAAAACCTTCACAAGAAATATACACTACAGGTATTCCTAATTCTTGTTCTAATTCATCAGTAACGCCTGAAACATCATCTCCAATAATACCTGATGCACAGGAAGCCGTTACGAATATAGCCTTTGGATTAAATCTAACAAAAGCTTCTCTTATAGTAGCCTCAAGCTTAGCGCCGCCACCATAGATCATATCTTTCTCTTCAAGATTTGTACTTAATAAATTAGCATTTTTAAGTGGTAAATTTCTTTCCCTTTGCCCTACCCTGTTAGTAAAATTAAAATCCGAAAAATCTGCACTGCAACCTAATGGAGCATGGTTAATTACTACAGCATCCTGTATCATTGCAAGCATACATAATGCCTGACCTGAACTACACCCTAGGCATTGGCTAAAAGAACGATTCCTCTCACATAACTTATTCTTCTTTGATTTATCGCATAAGTCCTTAGCATTTCCATAAAATCCAGTAATTGAGCCTAACCTTGATTCTCTAATTTCGACTTCTGGCGATTTTATATTAATACTCACCTTTATTCCCCCTTATTATATTCATTATTTTTCCAATATAAAAAACATAGCCAATATAACACCTTAATTATTAAGGTGTTATATTGGCCTCCAGCACTTCTGGTCAGTCAATTTTTTATATTTATAATTTAATCACAGTATTCTTATATGTTTCATATGGTTTATATGTTAATGCTTTCCTCTAAATATGTCAATATCGTTTTTAAAATATATTACCTTATTCCATTGTAAATTTACAATTTAAGATCTGCTATTATTATTCCTAAGATTTCACCTTTTTCATTTTTAACTGGCACTGAAATTGCAATACAATAGTTATTGGTATCTATAGATATATATGGTTCTGATATAAAATCATTGCCAATAATAGATTGCTTGAAATATGGTCTATGTGCAAAGTTTGCATATACCTGTTGTTCTTTATAATCAAGTGTTATTGCTTTTCTAATACCATCCTTCTGTACAAGACCAAGCAATTCAAAATATGGGTATTTTTTTAATTGTTCCAATAATACAGGAGTTGCCTTTGAATATTCCATAGTTCCCAAATCTTTTAACTTAGATATTTCCTTCAACCTTGTAATTCCATTATCTATGTACTGTTTTTTCTCACTGTTTATTTTATAGTTTTTGGCAAAAGAATCGGTGTATTGTTTTATGTCATGATTCATCTGTTGAAGCTCATTTATTCTATCAAAGGTGTTTTCAGTAATTTTGTATTGTTCCTGGGAAGCCGCAGTAATTTCAGAAGTGACTAAAAATAGGCTTTCAAATGTTGAGAACACTTGTTTCACAGCCTCATCAATCTTATCTATTTTATTAACCTGTTCAACAATATTTTCACCGATTCCTACAAAAGCTTCGTATGAATTATTTGTCTGTAATTTTAAGTCATTTAGGTTTGATTGAGTAAGTTTTGAAACCTCAATATATCCTTTTATTTCTTTTACATCTAACTCCATTCTTGAGGAAATATCCCTAATATCATTTTTCACATCATTAATTATATCTGCAATTTGTTTTGCTTGTAGCGTTGAATTTTCTGCCAGTTTTCTTATCTCATCCGCTACCACTGCAAAGCCCTTGCCATATTCTCCAGCTCTAGCCGCTTCAATAGAAGCATTTAATGCTAATAAATTAGTGTTTGCACTAATTTTACTTACTTCATCTGCTATACTTTGAATAAGATAACTTTTTTCCTCTAAACTTTTTACCTTTTCATTTGTAGTTATATTTGAACTAGCTGTTTGTTCGATTTTATTGATTAAAAGCTCAAGATTATCATAACTATTCCCCAAAGTTTGTAAATTATCTGCTTCCATTTTTTTTATGTTTTCTGCCTTTTCTTCAATTAAAGTAGCCATATTACTTACCTCATTTGAATAGTTTTTAGCCTCCTCTATTAATGACATTTGATTTTCCATATCTTTAGATATATTATTTATCATTAAAGAATTTTCTTTACTTGAGGTTTTAATTTCTTCTGCATCTTTTTTTAATTCCTCAGTGGAATTAATTGTTTTATCAGTCAATGTTATAATTTGAGATATTAAACCTCTAAATTTGAAAATTACGTTATTAAGATTTCTTTTCATATTACTTTTAAGTGTGCTTTCTTCATCATAAGACTTTGTAAGATCCCCCTCAGAAATATTTAACAATGTTTCTTCAATTTCTCTATTCTCTCGACTTCTTATCATTTATATAACCCCCATATTTTAATTTATGTCATAGTTTTCATATATGTTTAGTTGAATTTTATATTATATTCCATACTATGTCAATATTTAATATCTCCTTTGATTATATATTTATCTATTGACAAATGTCATATTTAGTTATAATATTAATTCAAACAAAACATATATGTTTAATATTTTAGTCAACCAGTAAACTGGAGACCAAATTAATTTCTAATGAATTTAGGAATTAATTTGGTCTTTTTTATAAATTTTATTAGGAGATGGTAATTTTGAGTAAACAACAATTTAAATTTGACACGCTACAACTGCACGCGGGACAACATATAGACCCTACTACGGGTTCAAGGGCAGTTCCCATTTATCAAACAACTTCCTTTTCTTTTGGAAGCTTTGAGAGAGCTGAGAGGTTAGCTTCATTTCAGGAATTCGGTCATTTATACTCTCGTATTTCTAACCCAACCAATGAGGTACTAGAAGAACGTATTGCTGCACTAGAAGGAGGCTCCGGAGCATTAGCAGTAGCCTCGGGGTCCGCTGCAGTCTCCTACTCAATATTAAATTTAGCTTCTGCAGGCGATGAAATTGTTGCTGCTAGTACATTATATGGTGGTACATTTAACCTTCTATCGACAACACTTCCGGATCTTGGTATAAAAACAACTTTTGTAAATCCAGATGAACCTGAGAACTTTCGAAAAGCCATTACTGATAAAACGAAAGCTATTTTTATTGAATCTATTGGTAACCCCGGCATAAATATTGTTGATATAGAAGCGGTCGCAAATATTGCACATGAACATGAAATACCTTTAATTGTAGATAATACCTTTGCAACTCCTTATCTTTTAAAACCACTAGATTATGGCGCTGATATAGTGGTCCATTCTGCAACAAAATTTATTGGAGGACATGGCACAACCATCGGTGGATTAATCGTAGATGGTGGAAAATTTAATTGGTCCAATGGAAAATTCCCTCGTTTTACTGAGCCAGACCCTAGCTACAGTGGACTAAAATATTATGAACAATTTAAAGAATTAGCATATATTATGAGAGCACGTACAAAATACTTAAGAGATTTCGGTGCAGCTATAAGCCCGTTTAATTCCTTCTTACTTATCCAAGGCATAGAAACTCTTTCCCTTAGAATTGAAAAACATGTTTCGAATACAATTAAGGTTATTGATTTTTTAAATAAAAACGAAAATGTTTCTTGGATAAATTACCCTAGCCTAGAAGGGAACAAATATTATAAATTATCTCAAAAGTATTTTCCTAAAGGTGCTGGTGCTATATTTACTTTTGGGCTCAAAGGTGGCCTAGAAACTGCTAAAAAATTTATTAATAAGCTTGAACTATTTTCTTTTTTAGCAAATGTGGGTGATGCAAAGTCCCTGGTAGTTCACCCTGCAAGCACCACCCATTCTCAACTATCACCCCAGCAACAATTAGAGGCTGGTATAACTCCAGATCTTATAAGACTATCTATTGGCATTGAGGATCCATATGATTTAATATTTGATCTCGATGAAGCAATAAAATCGGCTACTAAATAAATCTTATGTAAACAAAAAGCTGCTACTCAGCCACTCCTTATAGGAATGCCTGAGTAGTAGCTTTTTGTTATTATAATTATTTACCCTACAGTGATGCTGAAGATGATATCTGCTCAGCTATATTAATATTCGAAGCTTCAACATTTTCTTTTTTAATGCTGCTGCTAATATCTTGCTGTAATAGCTCCCAAACTCTATGTTTTATTAAATTAAAATTAGGTGAAGTTCGCACATCTCCAAAATTTCGTGGTCTCGGCAAATCTATTTTTATAATTTCTTTTATTGATCCTGGATTTGTGTTCATAACAGCCACTCTATCAGCTAAAAATACTGCTTCATCTATGCTATGAGTTATAAAGACAATTGTTTTATTTGTTTTTTCCCATATACTTAAAAGTTCTTCTTGGAGTGTCTCTCTCGTCTGTGCATCTACCGCAGCAAACGGCTCATCCATTAATAGCACTTCTGGGTCGTAAGCTAATGCTCTTGCTATAGCAACTCTTTGCTTCATTCCACCAGATAACTCATGAGGATATCTATCCTCAAACCCAGTTAACCCAACAAGTTTTATAAATTTATCACTTATAATTTTTCTTTCAGGCCTTGCAACCTTTTTTATTTCTAAACCATATTCTATGTTTCGCCTTACTGTTCTCCAAGGAAATAATGCATATCCTTGTAATACAATTCCACGGTCCAATGCAGGTCCTGTAATAAGCTTATTATCAATGTGTATTTCCCCTGAAGTCGGACTCACAAGTCCCGCAAGTATATCAAGAAATGTAGATTTACCACAACCGCTTGGCCCTACAATGGTAAGAAATTCTCCTTGCTTTACTTCCAAGTTGAAATCCTTCAAAGAAACAAATTCTTCTTTATCACTTCCTTGTCTAACAGAAAAAACTTTATTAATATTTTTGGCATAAATTTTAACTTCATCACTTTTGAATCCTTTAGTTATAATTTCTTTTCTTATAATTTCTTCAGTTTTAATTTCTTTAATTTCAGTTTCTCTATTAATACTACCTACATTTTTCTTTAAGAAATTCACTTTTGAATTTATCATTTTAAAACCACCTTTCAATAATTGATAAGCTATTTTCTCAAAATGATGTCAACGTTTTTTATAAGGCATCAAATAAAGATGTACTTAAATACCTTTCACCAGTATCTGGAAGAATGACAACAATTAATTTACCTTTATTTTCTTTTCTTTTTGCAACTTGTAATGCTGTAAACAATGCTGCACCTGAAGAAATACCTACTAAAACACCTTCTGTAAGTGCAATATTTTTTGAAGCTTCAATTGCCTCTTCAGTTTTAACCGTATATATTTCATCTATTATATCTTTATTTAACACAAAGGGAAGAAATCCAGCTCCTATACCCTGTATTTTGTGTGGGCCAGCTTTTCCACCTGATAACACCGGTGAATCAAAAGGTTCAACTGCTATTATCTTTACTTCTGATTTTCTTTGTTTTAAAGTCTCACCAATACCTGTTATTGTGCCTCCTGTGCCAACGCCGGCAATTATAATGTCCACTTTTCCATTTGTATCTGCCCAGATTTCTTCTGCAGTAGTTGCTCTGTGTATTGTAGGATTTGCAGGATTATTAAACTGCTGTGGTATATAAGAATTTTCGATTTTTATAGCTAATTCTTCCGCTACTCGTATTGCACCCTTCATACCTTCAGCTCCAGGTGTTAATATAAGTTCTGCTCCATATGCTTTGAGCAGGCTTCTTCTTTCACTACTCATAGTTTCTGGCATTGTGAGAATAAGCCTATATCCGCGAGCAGCAGCTATAAAAGCAAGAGCTATACCTGTGTTTCCACTTGTTGGCTCAATAATTACCGTCTCGTTATTTATTAAACCTTTATCTTCTCCATCTTTTATCATGGAATATCCAACTCTATCTTTAACGCTGCCTCCAGGATTAAAAGATTCAAGTTTTGCTACTATATCACCCTCCAAACCTACTGCAAATTTATTCAATCGTAATAAAGGTGTATTTCCTATTAGTTCAGTTAAACTATTTGCGATTTTAGACATAATTAATATACCTCCTAATATTTTGATAATTTAAATAAACTTAGATGAAAAGTTCCGTATTAAATGGATATTTACCAAACTTTCTTGCTGCCTTACGCAGTGCAAAAATATTTTCAGGTGGAGTATCTATTGGTAATCCACATCCTAGAGAAAGTATGTATCCCTTTTTATTGTCATAAGCTTTTCTTAGACATTCTTTAGCATTTCTAGAAACATCCTCTGGTTTACCTAAATACATTGTCTGTGTTGGTTTTACATTCCCTACAAGTATTACTCTGTGACCTACAACTTTTTTTGCCTCTTCTAAATCGATAGTATCATCCAGACTTAAAGCTCCTGATCCAGCATCTGCCATAAGCGTCCAAATTTTTTTTGTATTCCCACATATATGAAGAGACGGAGCATTTTTTCCTTCAATTTTAATTGTATTAATAATTTCTTTTAAATACGGAAATGCAAACTTTATAAACATATTTTCGCTTATTAAAGTACCTGAAGCTGTAGGATCTGCTATGTTTATATCCACATCTAGTTTTGCAGCTTCCCTAATAAAAGCAGTAGTAGTATCTGTTACAATTCGAAGAATTCTATGGGCGAATTCAGGATTCTTTTTTAAATCGCGCAAAAACTTTTCTGCACCTCTTAAGTTTGCAGCCGATGTAAAAGGACCAGGTATCCCAATAGATACGGGTATCTCCTTTCCAAATTTTTCAACTAGTCTTTCAGCTGAATTAAGGATAAATGAAAATCTTCCTGACTTTACTGGATCTGGAAGTTCAATCTTGTCTAAATCTATATATTCCTTAATTGCATACTCAGAGACATAAGGGGCACCGTGATCTGGAAAAACAAGTTTACTGCCTAAAGCTTCAGCAATACCACCTAGCCCTGGTCCAACACCTGTGCCTTCGATTCCATATTTTTCATAAGCGGCTACTTGCCCTTCCACAATTTTTTCTACGCAGTTATGAAGTTCAGACACTTTTACTCCAATAAGATTTGCTGCATGATCGCCAATACCAATACTACATGGAACTCTATCATAGGGTTTGCCTTCAGCCATTGCCTTCAATCTCTCTTTTGGCGTCATCTCATCTTTCAAATTCCAATTACCCATATTTTAACTACTCCTTTGATTATTTCTCAAACATACTTTAAATTAATATTAACCTTTAAATCTTTTTAAACTAAGCGAATTAAGTAAAACAGACACTGAACTTAGTGACATAGCCGCCGCTGCTACCACAGGGTTTAAATGTCCTGTTGCAGCAAATGGTATACCAATTATATTATAAATAAATGCCCAAAATAAATTTTCTTTGATTTTAAGCATAGTCTTTTTAGAAAGTTTTATTGCAGTTGGAATAGCTAGCAAGTCATCCTTTAAAAGTACAATGTCTGCTGTTTCTATAGCTACATCTGTTCCAGTACCGATAGCAAATCCTATGTCTGCTACAGCAAGGGCTGGTGCATCATTTATTCCGTCTCCAACCATACCCACAATTTTTCCTGTTTCTTTTAATTTTTTAATTTCTTCTGCCTTATTTTCAGGTAATACTTCAGCAAGCACATTCGTTATTCCCACTTTGTTTGCTATGAACCTAGCTGCATTTATATTATCGCCTGTTATCATATAAACCTCGATTCCCATCTTTTGAAGTTTAGCAACTGCCTTAAAAGAACTATCTCTTATCTTATCAGAAAGCGCTATAACCGAAATCAATTCTCCATCTACAGCAGTTAATACTGCTGTTTTTCCTTCTTCATAGATAGGTTTCAAAATTGCCTCTGAATCTTTTACATTAACGCCATTCTCGCCCATAAATCTAGGTGTTCCAATTAACACTTGTTTTCCCTCAATTTCTGCGTATATTCCTTTACCTGGAATTGCTTTAAATTGCTTGGCATCATCAAGATCAGAACCGTTAATCTCTTTACCCCTTTCATATATAGCTGCAGCAATTGGATGCTCAGATCTTTTCTCAGCTATAGCAGTTAATCTCAAAATTTCATTTTCATCATAAAGTGTATTTTCTTTTTCAAATAATATTATATCTGTAATCTCAGGCTTACCTGTAGTAATAGTACCTGTTTTATCTAATACAATAGCATTTATCTTATAAGTTATTTCCAAAGCCTCGCTTTTTTTAATCAGTATTCCATTCTGTGCTCCTTTACCGAGTCCTACCATAACTGCTGTAGGTGTTGCTAGTCCCAGTGCACATGGGCATGAAACTACAAGTACCGAAACCGCATAAATTATTGGCAAATTAATTACAAATAATACATGTTTATATATAATGAAATACCACACTAAAAAAGTCATAAGAGATACAATTAAAACAAATGGAATAAAATAGCTACATACCTTGTCAGTAATTTTCTCTATTGGGGCCTTACCACTTTGGGCATCTTCTACAATTTTAATTATTCCAGCAAGTTTAGTATCATTTCCTACTCTTGTAGCTCTAAATTTAAAAGCACCAAATTTATTAAGTGATGCACCTGTTACAAAATCATTCTCTTTTTTATCTACAGGCAAACTTTCTCCCGTAAGCATGGATTCATCAACCATAGAAGTTCCATCAGTTATTATTCCATCAACAGGAATTTTCTCACCCGGCCTCACAATAATTACATCCCCAACAATAACCTCATCTATTGGAATATCTACCTCTTCATTTTCACGAACAATCCTAGCTGTTTTAGGCCTGAGACCTACAAGTGTTTGTATAGCCTGAGACGTTTTACCCTTAGCAACCATCTCCAAATATTTCCCAATCAATACAAGTGTAATTATGACAGATGATGCTTCAAAATATATATCTTTTAATCCTAGAATATACCCCAAATTTTCAAAGAATATTACATACAAACTGTATAAATAGGCAGCAGTTGTTCCAATTACCACTAGTAAATCCATAGTAGCTTTACCTACCAAAATTGAACGATAAGCGTTTTTGTAAAATTTTGCACCAATGATAAACTGAACAGGAGTTGCTACGACCAGCTGAAGCCTCCAATCATGAAGAAAATAAGAATCCACCCTCAAATTATATACAAATTCGCCCCATGCCGTTTTCGTAGTTGGATCAAATATATCATGACAAAATCCAGCTGCTAAAAACACCATATGTAGTATCAATGGCACACACAAAATTGAAGAGATTATCAATAGTTTACGAACCTTGTTTTTCTCTATTTCATGATAGTCCAAACTTGAATTTCCATCTATACCCTCATTCTCTGCAACAGTAAATCCAAGTTTTTCAATTGTGTTTTTTATAACAGGCAAAACTAAGTTACTATCATCATATTCTAAGTATGCTTTCTCAGTAGCATAACTTACTCGAGCCTTAGTAATTCCGTTAAGCTTTTCAAGAGTTGCTTCAATAGTAATGGAACACAAGGTACAATACATTCCATAAATTTTAAGTGTTTTTGTTTCAACCAAAATATCACTTCCTATAATGTTTTTGTTTCTTATAAAATAATCTTAAACCACCCGTATATGGGTGGTTTATTAAATTTAATTAGCTTTTCTCAAATTCATGTGTAATCATATCTGTTATTTTTACTTGACCTTTTTTTAGTTTTCCAGTTTTAACAAGATCATCCACCCAAGGTGCAATTTGATTTTCTGGAATAGCTGTTGTTGTAGAATAGTAGTGACTTCCATCTGCAGGAACTCCGATGTAATCTCCTGTTATTTTAGCAGCCTCTGCTGGATGCTGATTTGACCAGTTTTGAGCAATGTTAATTGCTTTTACAAATTTTTTAATTGTATCAGGATGATCCTTTATAAACGCATCTGTAAAGTAATACAGATAAACCCCAGCAGCTTCTCCCAAGCCTGCATCTGATGAATCCCCAATAAGTTGAAGACCAGAATCTGCGGCTAATTTATAAAACGGAGGATGTACAACCGCAATATCAATATTTCCTTGCTCAACTGCCTGAAGTGCTGCCTGATCAGTATCGAAATTTACAAACTGAATCCTATCTCTACCTATTTTATATTTATCAGCAATAGTACTTGATATAAAGGTTGTGCAATTAGGAGCAAGGCCATTAATAACTAACTTTTTCCCTTTCTTATAATTTATTAAATCACTCCAAGTTTTTATACCTGTACTTTTCTTAACAAACCATCTCATATGACGGAACTTAGGATCAACACTTGCCGGAGGTTCTATGATTGAACGAGCTACTCCTTTTACTGTTGCACCACCAGCTACATAAGTGGCAAGTGCATTTGGGTGAGTATCGGCAAAATCATTGTTTCCATTCAAAACTGAAGGTAATATTTCTGGACTTTTCAATTCTCCTGTGAATACTAGTTTTAAACCTTGTTCTGCAAAATATCCATTTTTATCTGCCACTAGTATTGGAGTTGAAGTACAATTCTTTCTGGTATTCGTTTTTATTTCAATTAATTTTTTAGTATCTGTGCCTTTAGACGAAGTTGCTTGAGTTGGAGAACCGACCTTGGTTTTACCAATATTTGCTCCAACTCCTATTGCTACTAAAACTACTACTGCCACAATACCTATGGTTAATGGTTTTACTTTTCTTTTTACTGACATAATTATCCCCCTTAAATTTATATATATTAATTAACCTGGAAAGTCGATTCCTTGTATGCAAGGAAATGTCTTTCCAATTTTGAAAACAAAACATTTATAATTACAGCAAGTATTGTTATTACAAAAATGATTCCATACATTAGTGGAATTGAAAACGCCTGATTTGCAGCTAAAAAATACCAGCCAAGTCCCTCAGTAGACCCAATTAATTCTGATGCGATTATCATGAAAAAAGATATTTGTGCACCTAGCTTTATTCCTGTAAAAATACTGGGCACAGCAGAGGGTAAAATTATATCTAAAAATAGTCTTTTTCTGTTTGCTCCCATTGATCGAGCTGATTTCATCAAATATGGATCAACGCTTTTAGTTCCTGCTATAGTATAAAATAATAAGGGCCACTGGGCTACCCAGAAAATTACTGCTATTTTTTCAATATTACCAATGCCTAAAATTATCATAAAAACCGGAAAAATTGCAAATGGATTAAGTTTTTCTAGTATCTTAAAGAAAGGCAATAATGCTTTCTCAAGAATTTTAAAAAATGTTCCAAGCAAAAAACCTGTTGGTATTGCAAGTATTATAGCTAGTATAAAACCTATACTTGCTCTTTTAAGGCTTTCAGCCGTATGCATAAGTAGCTCCCCTGATTGTGCTGACTTAATAATAGCTTGCACTACTAATGATGGCGGCGGTATAACAGATTTTATAACTAGGCCAGTCCTTGAAGCACCTTCCCAAATTATTAAAAAAAGTATAATTGATAAACTTCCAAATAGAACCTTCTTTAACCAAAGAATGAATCCCTTCATTAATAACCACCCCTTTCACTTTTATTAATTAATTCTCTGTTTACTTATTTATTTCCATACAATAATGCTTTCCTCTAACCATTGAAGAAAATAATTAACTGCAAGACCAAGTACTGCAACTAAAATAACTGCAAGATAAATTCTAGGAATAAATCCCATACTCTGTGAATTGTGTATAAGCCATCCGAGTCCAGAATCTGCACCAAGGCTCTCAGCACCTATAAGCATCATGAAAGCCATACTCATTCCAGTTTTCATTCCTATTATTATTGACTCTAATGCTGCAGGAATTATTACCTTGAAAAATATAGTTACATTATTGGATCCCATTGATATAGCACTTTTTATTAATAGCGGATCCACATTTTGAACACCTGCGATGGTTGTAAACATTATTGGCCAAAAAGCAGACCATAAAATTACAGTATAAATTCCCTTCTCTCCTATCCCAAATATTATTACAAAAACAGGAAACAAAATGAATGGTGGGATTTGTGCAAGAAAACTTAAAAGAGGTTTAAAAAATTTAGAAATTTTAGGAAATGCACCCCCTATAACAAACCCGGTGGGTACAGCTAAAATAGCTGATAATGTAAATCCTATAATTATTCTTTTTAAACTAACACAAGTATCAAGAAGTATCTTTACTAAAGTTACCTCTTTTGCTGATGCAAGTACATGGGACAATGGAGGCATAAATTGTGGATTAGCCCAACCAATTCTTGGAGCCACTTCCCAAAGTATAAGAAATGCAATAATAATATAAAAGCTTAATAACTTCTTGTTTATAGTAGATAAAAATTTTAACATCTAAACTTCACCTCCTCCTTTAATAAATTTGAAAACCCTTGTTTGTTTTTTGCGAAAGATGTATGCGTGTTTGTCTTTTGGTTACATTTTACTTTTTTATAAATCGAGTAGGAGCTAAATAATTAATTTATTTAGCGACCTCTCACACCACCGTGCATACCGTTCGGTACACGGCGGTTCAATAAGAATTACCTAATCATAAATTTTTCAGTTAATGTTATAAACCCTTGTTCTTTAAGGTATTTATTAGTTAGAGTTCTTGCTAAGATGGGGCTGTTGGATATTCTCCAATAGCCTTTTCTTGTATTCGCATATTCCCAAGCTTTATATTCATTAATACCAAGCCTTTTGAGATTATCGTGTTTTGTTTTAATTCTCTTCCATTGTTTCCAATAGCATAGGCGAATTCTTCTTCTTAGCCACTCATCTAAGGTTTTAAGTGTACTTTTCATATCTGCTAATTTAAAATAGTTTACCCATCCAACTATAACTTGTCTTAGTTTAATAGCACGAAGTTTCATACTCATAGCATTACTTCTTCCTGTTATTTCTTTAAGCTTACATTTAAGTTTCTTAACAGAATTTTGATGTACTCTTATTCCCATTTCACCTTTTTTCGGATAAAATGTAAATCCTAAATACTTCAACTTCCACGGTCTATCGACCTTGCTCTTGTCTTTATTGACTTTGAGTTTCAAATCCTCTTCTATAAACCTTGTTATACTTGCCATTACACGATATGCTGATTTCTTTGATTTTAAATAAATATTACAGTCGTCAGCATAACGACAGAAGTGCAATCCTCGCTTTTCTAACTCTTTATCCAGCTCATTTAACATGACATTACTAAGTAATGGTGAAAGATTGCCACCTTGCGGTACACCTTTTTGAGATGTATTAAAAATGCCTCTTTCCATTACTCCTGCTTGAAGATATTTTCTTATAAGGGCTATTACCCTAACATCTTTTACTTCTTCATAAACCAAACCTATTAATTTGTCATGATTTACAGTATCGAAGTACTTCTCCAAATCAATATCTACTGCCCACTTGTAACCTTTATCCATGTATTCTTTGCATTTTCGAATTGCTTGATGTGCACTTCTATTTGGTCTAAATCCATAACTATTATCCGAAAATTTCTCTTCAAATATTGGATTTAGAACTTGAGCGATAGCTTGTTGTATTACTCGGTCTACAGCAGTTGGTATTCCTAGTGGTCGTTTCTTTCCATCAGGCTTAGGTATTTCTACTAGCCTTACTGGATTAGGTTTATATCTACCTTCCAATAGTGATTGCCGAAGGCTGGCGCCATTTTCTTTTAGGTATTGTAGAAGTTCATCTACCTTCATACCATCAACTCCATGACTACCTTTATTGGCTCTAACTTTCTTAAATGCTTGATTTAAGTTGTTTCTGTCAATAATCCTTTCAAACAGTCCATTGGTGTATTTATTTTCGGCGTTCTGTCGCTTTTCTATCGTCAATGAAATGCTCGGCGCTCCTACATACTCTTCGAGTTCCACTCTATCCTTTTGTAGGTAACCTTCATTATGAAGTTGTCTGCTGTTATCACATTTCTTTGTGTTTTTCAAAGTTTCAAAACCTCCCATCGTTCAGTCCTTCACCTAAGGTTCATGAACCTTCTGCTACTATGACGTCTGCTGACTTCTTAGATTTCAGCTTTACATCACTGCAAAGGTTGTTATTTAAAAATTCATTTTCCATAACATTTATCTAAGACCTCCCCAGGTAAGAACGCAATCTTTCACTCCATCTATCTGCTACATTTACACCACTTGTTTCGAATAGTTTTGGGCTTCGTTATGTGTTGCAAACTTACCCACAAGCATATGCCTTATATGTAGTTTCTATTCGTCAGACCAGAGCTTTGCCGCCGACTTCCTTCAGATTCCACGTCACCATGGACACCCTTGTCTTAAGCTATGCACTTGGCACTATTAACCCGTGCTAGGGACTCTCACCCTTTAGATTGCACCCATGCTGGGCGCACAACAAAGGCCATAACCCAAAATTCATTGGGTCATGGCCTCTAGTTTTCTAGTCAGACATGGGATTGCTTACTATTCCTATTTATTTAGTATGTCTTTATTATAAGATCTTATTATGGAGATTATATGGAGATAATATTAACAAACTGTTAACGATGACTATATGTTTTAATATTTTTAATGTTTTAATATTTTTAATGTTTTATATAATAATGAATAAAAATTAAATTACTTGTCAAAACTTATAATTAGATGATTAATTACTTGGCGCTAATAAGTTACATCAAGCAATTACGTAAGTAATTGTTATGCCTGATGATGAGATATACTCAAGTCAGGCTTCTTTATTCTTTAGGCAATATTATTACAAATTCTGTCCCTTCATTAAGACGACTTTTTACTGTTATCTTTCCTTTATGTGAATCTAGAATAGTCTTTACTATTGTTAACCCTATACCAAATCCACCAGTCAATCTATTTCTTGATTTATCGGCACGATAAAATCTTTCAAAAACAAATGGTAAATCCTCGGGAGAAATACCTATTCCAGTATCCTTTATCCTTATTTCAATTGTGTTTAGCGTGCCCACTACATTTAATTCAACTTCCCCATACTCTGGAGTATATTTTAATGCATTAGATATAAGATTTATAAAAACTTGACTTAATTTATCTTTGTCTGCAATTATATCTTCTTCTCCTCTAGAAAAATTCACTTTCACATTTTTACTTTTAAACTCAGTTTCAAAGTTGCATATTATTTTCCAAACATGCTCAGTTATGTTAAATTTAACTTTGTTTAGTTTATGGCTTTCTCTTTCACATTTATCTATATCCTCAAGTTTAGAAACTAATCTTATTATTCTCATTATTTCTTCATGACAGCTTTCTAACCTTTCTTTATTAGGTTTCCATATGCCATCAATTATAGCCTCAATATAACTTTGAAGTATAGCAAGAGGAGTTCTTAGTTCATGTGCTACATCTGACGACATCCTTTTCCTTAAAGCCTCTTGCAATTCTAAAGTTTCAGCTAGGTTATTAATTGCTGTGGTTAACTGTTTAATTTCCTTAGTATTAGACTTCTCATTAACTCTTGTATTATAATACCCTCTAGCAATATTTTCAGTAGTTTTAACAACTCTTGAAATAGGATTACTCAGCCACTTAGCCATGAATCCACCGAGTATCAATGCAAAAACAAGTGAGAAAACACCAACAACTATAATAAGCTTATTTATTGTACTTACAAATGTAAAGTCATTATAATTATAATAAAAAGGTCCATAATAACCAATGTTCAAACTTCCAATTTTTGTATTGTTTTTGATTATAGGATATGTTTTTACAAGATATTTCCCATCCCAATTATGATAATATTTATTCATATTTTTAGCCATATCATCTAACATTTTTTTACACATGCCATTATTATGAGTAGATGCATCCCATATAACTTTACCTGAATTATTACTTACTTTTACAATCATCCCCTGCTCTATGGCGTTAACCCCAATATTTTCAATAGAAGCATTGTTCCATATTCCATCATTATATAGTTTACCGATTAAACCAACTAATTCAGTGTTCTTGTGCTCCTGATTCTTAACCATATATAACCCAAACTGTTTTTCCATAATTCCATTTATCATAATACTTATTATTATTACGCATACTAAGGTGATTAACACATACGATAAAGATAATCTTGCCCTTAATGTATTCTGCAATTTGAGCCTCTTAATATTAAGCCTCTTCATATTTACTCCCACCGAATTTGTATCCTATGCCATGAACAGTTAAAATATACACTGGGTTCTTAGGATCATTTTCAATTTTTCTTCTCAAGTTTTTAACGTGGGAATCAATTGCTCTATCATAACCATTAAAATTTTCACCTAAAACTATAGAAATTAATTCAGCTCTTGTAAAAATTTTTGACGGATGGTTTGACATTGTTACTATTATGTTATATTCATTTGGAGTGAGGTTTATCGTGTTATTACGCTTTTTAACTTCATAATTTAGACTATTAATTATTAAATCACCCTCATTAAATGAATTTAAATAGGATAATTTAACTTCTTGCGGTTCTGTTCTTTGAAAAAGCGCATTTGCCCTAGCTACTAGTTGCCTTGGACTAAAAGGCTTCGTTACATAATCATCTGCACCGAGACCAAAACCATTTAATATATCATCTTCATCCGTTTTTGCCGTAAGCATTATAATTGGAACTTTTGACTTACTTCTTAATATTGCACATATCTCTTCACCTGAGATATCTGGAAGCATCAAATCCAATATAACCAAAGAAGGATTTATTTTATCAAATAAATCAAGAAAATCCTTACCATTATATGCAGCATACACAATGTACCCATTATTTTCAAAATATGATTTTACAACTTCTACAATTTTTTTTTCATCATCAACAATAAATATTCTTTTTATAGATTCATGCATACCTTCCCCCCACAACTACTTTTCAAGATAAATAAATTTATCTAATTGAACTATTCCTATTTGTTTAATATAATTAGTATTTTATTATACTCTTACATACTTGTCAATGTTTTGGAAAAGTTATAATCACTAGCAATGGCATATGTTTTAAAAATAAGTGGCCAAGGAAAAAAATTCTCTCCTGAGCCACTTATTGTATTCCTTCAAATATTATTTAGATTGTCCCATGTTTAAATTAATACTTTTCTTAACTAATTTCTCCTTAATTTTTTTCCATGAAATTACCACAGCCAATACTACAAGAATAATAACAAGGAAAAACACCATAATAAAGATATACACGTAATTTTTTGTTGTTTCAACTAGAGTTGTTACAGCCACCACAGGACTTGGATATTGTTTAAACTCCGGTCCCTGTCCCTGTAATGTATTAAAATGCCCTTTGTATTCACCATTTACATCAACAGAAATGCCCTTTGTTTTCTTAGTGGAATTTATAATTTCTGATGCTTTCTTCTGCCCTTCTGTTGCTTTTGGAGCAAAATCCCCATCAAAATAGTAAAATTTATATGTTCCATCCTTTTGTATTACTGAAACACCATATCCACTTTGCGCATTTTTACTATTTTTAAGCGTTGCTTTCGTTTCAACGCTAGGATTTATACCTTTTGTTTTTACACTTAAATACCATTGTGCATCCACAATATTGCCATTAATTTTTGCTTTATAAGGTATTATGGCCTTTGTAGTATTAATGGATTCTACATGAAGCACTGGATACTTAATACCATCTGCAGTTTTTATTGAGGGGTTTGTCCTCGTAGTATTAGTCAGCATACCCCTCACAGTTACAGGAACGTTTTTATCCACAACGCTACTTTTAATGAAATTCCATGCCTTTTCCTGCCCATTGGTTGCGACTTCTTCGCGTTTGCCTTTGCTTACCGTGGAAATATCACCGTCAAAATAATAAAACTTGTAATAGCCATCAGATTGTAAAACTGCTATCCCATAACCGCTGGAAGCACAATTTGCCATGAGCTGACAACCACGAGTTTCACTTAAAGGATCAACAAAGTCTGGATTAACAAAACAGTCTTCATCAATTATATACCCTGTAAAAGTCTGCAAACTTTCTTCTCTCGCCGATACATTTAAAAGAACCCCACCCAAAAACACTATATTTAATGTGAATATTAGTGTTATAAGCGTTCTCATAATAAATTTATTTATATTAATATTCATTATTACCTCCATCTATTTACTTAAAAACTCCTTTAAGGGTTTATCAAGGAAGCTAAACCCAGCCTCATTTAAAGTAAATACTTCTTTAGAACCCTTAACCATTGCATAGAATTTACTACCAGCCTCCTTTTCATCCCCAATCAACAATTCTTTTTTCCCTGTAGAATTTTTGAATTCTAAACTATAAGAAGGCTTTTTTAAACCATATTTTTCAAGATTATTAGGATTTTCATCGATAAATTCTAAAGCCATAACCTTTGAAATTGCATTCAGTATAGGAGTAATCTTCCCCTCATTTACATTTGCTTTCACTTGCCCATTAAGGGACCAACTACCATCATTTTCGCTTTTCATTGCTGAAAAGACCAAATCACCATTTTTTTTCATAGTTAAAAATGAAATATCCTCTGCCAGCCTTAGTGACTGCAGTTCCCGTCTTAGACCCAATACATTTTTATCTCTAATACCTTTTGTGGTCATTAAAATTGCATCAACTTTGTTTTTGTCAATAATATATACCTTGTCGTTTCCCTTAACTTTAAAATAATAGCTGTCCTTATTAGAAGTCTCATCTCCAATTTCTAATATATTAAGTTTTCCATCTGTGTTTTTTATAGATATGACAGAGGGATTATCTAGCCCATATTGTGCAGGATCATCTGCTTTTTCAGCTATTACCTTACTAGCAGTAACATAGAATATACTTAAAGAAAGACCATCCGCGAGAGCCTGATCATATTTTATACCTGATGGCTCAGTAAGCTTCCATTTGTTTTTGCTTTTCTTAAATGTAAGCTTGTCTTTTTTATTATCTGTCTCTATTTCAAGAATATAATCTGGATTTAAATTCAATACTTTTATTGTACTAGGCTTAGTCACATCTTGAATATTTTTATTGGAATTTTTCATGTTCGTTACAAAATATGAAGCAATTAGCAATAAACTCACGATCACCAATATAATGGCATTTTTATATAGCTTCATAGATTTCTCCTTATTATCCAAACAGACAATCCATATCCTAATATGAGCAGAGGAACTATTATTATAACTACACTTCCTACAACATTCGAATTGAACTGATTTATAGCCATAATTCCTTTATTGTAGGCTTTTGCACCAATAACAACATCACCACTTCTATCTTGAAACCAATTTAACGCACTGATAAAGAAATAGTTTCCTGTTGGAAAATATGGCAGATATTTTTTCTTAGTGTTTTCGTTTAAAAACAAAGTGCTCCCCATAACAAGTATTTTAGAAGGTTTAATTGTAGCATTATTCTCCACCGCAACTGCTAAGTCAAGTGGACCTTTATTGTCCTTACCACTTTTCTTATCTACTTGTTCACCTATGGACGTGTCTACGGTTTTAACCAGTGTAGTAATTTTTATTTGTTTTTTTTCATTTTTTAAAACGCCTATACTCCTAGCATTTATCATAAGCATTCCAGAAAAATCTAGTGGTATAATATCGCTACTAGCTACATTAAGTAAAAGTGCATATGGATCATTAGGTACTCGCATTGTTTTGTCATTTTCTTTTACCCTATCATACCTTAGGTAGAGATTGTAATCTTTAATTATACTTTCAAACTGAGAGAAAGATGGATTAGTATTAATGGAATCAAATAGAAAAGCAGCTTTTCCGCCGTTTTTAAGAAATTTAGTAACCTTTTCACTTTCAATCACAGACAAGTCCTTTTTAGGTGATAAAAACACTAAAATATCAGCATCACTGGGGATAAATTTTGCTTTCACAAGATCTAATGATTTAATTATAAAATTGTTCTTTTCAAGATTTCCCTTAATACTTCCATAGTTACTATTAAAAATATCCTCACCATGACCGCTAGCGAAATATATTGCAGGTGTAACATTTGTGATAACATACTTTATAGCCCCTGTAAAACCCTGTTCTGCCAAGGATCCTGTGCTTTGTTGTGAAAGAGAATTTGCATCTAGCTTAACTTGAATAAGATCTGTATTTGACAATTTTTTGTACTTATTATTACTAACTACAACAAAATCTTTTTTCTTAAGTGACATTATCCCTTTGGGATCAAGTTGTTTAATTATTTTAGTGTCTTTATCTGGATCCACATATTTTACAATTATATTTGATTTTGAGTAGCTTACATACTTATCTAGCAAATCTTTTACACCTTTATAGTCACTGTCAATATTTCCATCATCAAGAAGACCATATATTACTACTTTTTTATTCAGCTTTCCAACAATATCCTTTGTAGTATCACCGATAGAATAGAGCTTACTTGAAGTTAAATCAAGCTTTATTGGATTTTGCTCAGCTATTAGATTTACAAGTATTGCAATTGTAATTACAGCTACAATTTGTATTAAAGAATTAGATCCATACTTTAGGCTCCTGCTTTTTAAAATGTTCTTAAAGAACTTAATTGTTTTCTTCATATTAATCACCCCTTGCTCCATCGTCTTTTTTCAATTGCACTTATTGTCAAGAATAAAAATACGGAAATAAAACTAAGATAATATATAATAGTATTTGCACCTAAAATTCCTCTATTTAAATCATCATATCTTGAAAATATTGAAAACCAATTAAGAACTTTAGATATAGTCCCCCCCAACGAATTAGATATGGGCTGTATAATCATCATAAATAGAAGTCCTACAAAACTTACAATTGATGCCACCACTTGGTTTTCAGTGATGGAGGATACAAAAACTCCAAAGGATATCATTGATGCCCCTAAAAGAATTAATCCCAAGTACTCACCTATAAGTGGAATAATTATTTGCTCCGAAAAAAGCAGTAAAATCATAGGATAAATAAAAGTAATGATAACCATGACAAAAAATACCGATAAGACTGCCAAATATTTTCCCAAAACAATATCGGACAATTTAGAAGGTGAGGTTATAAGTAACACTTCCATGCCATTTTTTCTATCTTCCGCAATAGACCTTGATGTGAGTATAGGTACAATAAATAATAAAATGGTTCCCATTGTTTCAAATAAACTACTAAGATCTGATGATTGATTGTAGATATTTCCTAAAAAAAAGTACACAGAAGTTAAAAATATAAAAAGACCAATTACAATGTACGCAATAGTGGAATCGAAATAAGATTTTAACTCATTTTTTAAAATAGCATACATTAATTTCTTACCTCCTTTTCATCTGTTACAAGCTGCATATATATGTCCTCAAGAGAGATGTTCAGGGGTTTGGACTCTAATATTGGGTAACCAGCCTTAGCCATTGCGAAGAAAATGGATTCTCTCACATCTATCTCCTTGCTTGATTCAATTATATATTTTATTACCTCATTATCTACTACACTGTCCACACTTATGTCGATTATTCCATCGATGTTTAACATTGTTTTTTCAACCAAGCTCCTTTTCCCTGAAATTGTAATTTGAAGCTTTGAACAATTTCTAAATCCCTTTGAAAGATTAGCGGGAGTATCGACAGCCACGATCTCTCCTTTATTAATAATAACCACCCGATCACATACAGCGCTTACCTCAGGAAGGATGTGGGAGCTTAATATTATTGTATGAATCTTTCCCAAATCCTTTATAAGATTTCTAATTCCAATTATCTGTTTTGGATCAAGGCCAACAGTAGGTTCGTCTAAAACAAGTACATCTGGATTTCCAACAAGAGCTTGGGCAATTCCCACTCTTTGCTTATAACCATTTGAAAGGTTTTTAATAAGTCTGCCTCTTACATCTGCGAGATTTACAAGTTCCATAATGTCATATATATGATTTTTTTTCTTGTTCTTTTCCACAAGTTTGAGGTCACTTATAAAATTTAAAAATTCTATTACGGTCATGTTAGAATAAAGAGGAGTATGCTCAGGTAAATATCCAATACGTTTTTTAACTTCCCTAGGGTTTTCTAGGATGTCAAAACCGCATACCTTAACCGTTCCTTCAGTTGAAGGGATATATCCAGTTATAATATTCATTGTAGTAGATTTACCTGCACCGTTTGGTCCTAAAAATCCTAATATTTCACCTTTCCCAACTACAAAATTCAGGTTGTTTAATGATTTTATCTTCCCATAATTTTTGCTTAGATTTTGTATTTCTATCATCCCATTCCCTCCTTCTTGAATTTTTCTGATATTTTCAATTCATACATAACCATTGTTAATTAAATCATCTCCTGCGGAGCTGAAATATTAACGACTTCAGAAGGAGATTTATACTCCCACTAAAGTTTTCTATTTGTTAGGGTATGTAACTCCCACTTATAGAAGTGGGAAACTTTCCTTCTGAAATGTCGTTAACTCTACAATCCTAAGGTTTTGGAAAAACAATATTCGGTACTGGTAGCTTGTAGGTGGACAATCCATCTATATATGCTGCTTCAATTGATGTAATATGAATTCCACTCAAATTGTGATCTACTTGCGTTGCATCCTCTTCAGGCACTTTGCTTTCATCAGCATTAGTAGGTATGTTATTCACAGCATAACCCTTAATTTTTATTGTGATATTATTTTTCCACTCCTCAGGAAGACATCTCAAAAATGCTCTTGCAACATTTGTACTATTGCCGTCAAATACTATAAAGTTGTCTAATGCAATATAAGTATCAAAATCTTTACCAGTAATATATGGAATAATACCAAGTCCGCTACTACTGCAAGTACCCATTAGATTGCAAGCCTTGGTATGCTTCACAGGATTAATTCCGATGCAGTCTCGATCAAACATCCATCCTACATAAGTTTGAATTTTTTTCTCCCCTTTGTCAGTAGAATTGCCAGGTGCTAATTTTTTATCTAGCCACTTTGACATAGATTCAGGATCATTTGTTTCAGTATCTTTATCATTTAAATTGGATGAAGTGTTCGAAGATACACCTTCACTCTTTGAATTTGAATTTGAGGTTACAGTTGAAGCAGTCTCTTTATCAGCGCTCCTAACATTTTGTGTTATATTTGTAGATTTATTTACTAAAGTACGTGTAAGCAAGAATACATACGTAACTAGTAAAATAAAAATGATTACAAATATTATTTTTCTAACCTTCATAAATATGTCCTCCATGTAAATATTGATTTTATTTTTCAGATAGCGAGGAGACTGTTATTACAGGATAACTAATACCATCATAAGGTGAAACTTTTGTATTACCATTCACTATTCCAGTTACAGCAACAGTGACATGATCTTTCTTTTTGGTATTATGGACTAAATTCCATGAGGTTAATTGAGAGCCACTACCATTCTTGAATATCTTACCATTAAGAGTTGCAAAAGCACCATCAAAATAATAAAATTTATAGGTGTTGTTACTTTGGCGAACCGCTATACCATAACCGCTAGTCGCACATGTAGGCATTTCCAAACATATTTTCGTATCCTCGCCTGCATCGTCACCAGGCCTTGTATAATTTACAATACAATCCTCATCAATAATAATTCCTGTTAAACTCAGCGAAGTGGGAGAAGATGTTGTTTTAGCAGTAGCTTTTGGAGTATTAACAGTTGTAATAGTTTTCGTTTTAGCAATAGTTTGTGTTTTAGGCGTAGTTTTTGTTTTGGCTGTGACCTTTGTTTTTGCTGTGGCCTCTGTTTTGGCTATTGCCTCTGTTTTAGCTGCAGACCCTGTTTTAGCCGTAGTTTTACTTTTAGTACTGGGCACCGTAGTTGCACCTTTGGCTTTAATTTGTGATGGAAGTTCAGTTTTTGAAGCTATTGTTGATGTAACAGCCTTAGTATCACTGCTGACAGTTGGTATTTTCTTTGTTGATTTATTAAGTACGGTCCATGTAACGCCAAGCGAAATTGAGATTAACAAGATAAACGTGCTTACAATAATAATTTTTCTACCCTTCATTATATATCCTCCTTCAATATTTTTTAATACTTTTATTAGCACTTTTATAATCTATTATGAAAAGTATGTTAGACAATTAATTGTGTAAAAGTTCCAGCAAATTTTTGTTTTACTGGAACTTTTATTATATTTTATATTAATTTACTATTAGAATTACTCTGTTTTTTTAGCTCCTTAATTTTATGGTATTAGATTTGAAGGTATCTCCTCTAGAGATGTTACAGTAATTACTGGATAACTTATACCATCATATGGGGAAACTTTAGTTTCTCCATTTAATGTACCTGTAACTTTAACTGTAACATGGTTTTTCTTTGTGGTAGCTGTAGCTAAATTCCATGATGTCAATTGTGAACCAGTTCCATCAAATGTCTTTTTATCAGCAAAAGTTGAAAATTTACCATCGAAATAATAGTATTTAAAAGTACCATTACTCTCAAGAGCTGTTATTCCATACCCACTATTTGCGCATGAATGCATTAGTAAGCAACCCTTTGTATCAGAACCAAAATCTGGAGCATATTGAATAAAACAATCTTCATCCTGAATGTATCCTTGAAAGGTCAGTTCCTTTGGTACTGGGGCAACTATATTTATTTTATAGGTTGTAGTTTTGCCACCATATGTTATTGTTAATGTTTGATTAGTTGCTGGTTTTGAACTATCGAATCCTGTTACATTTGCTGCTGTAATTGCTTGTGATATTTTAGTATTATCGCTGTAGTTGCCAGTTACTTGTAAGCCTGCAATATCTAACTTATCCCCTACAGTATACGTGAGTTTTGTAGCTGGAGTTGTTATTATTATATTGTTTAGCGCTACGGGCACTGGATTAACATTAATTGTATAAGTTGTTGTCTTTCCACCATATGTGATTGTTAATGTTTGATTAGTTGCTGGCTTTGAACTATCAAATCCTGTTACATTTGCTGTTGTAATTGCTTGTGATATTTTAGTATTATCGCTGTAGTTGCAAGTTACTTGTAAGCCTGCAATATCTAACTTATCACCTACAGTATACGTGAGTTTAGTTGCTGCTTTTGTTATTGTTATATTGTTTAGCACTACTGGCGTTTGCGTACTTGATAAATTTTCTTCAATAGATGAAACTACGAGGGTATCTCCATCTAAAGTACCTTTAACATCAACAGTAGTAGTATCTTTTTTCAAGCTTGTAAGTAAACTTTTTGCTTCACTCTGTCCACTTGAATGATAATAACTTCCTTTACTATCAAGCTTGTAGAATTTATATGTTCCATCATCTTGTTTTACTTTTATGCCATAACCATCTTTATCTGTTTTATCTAAAGTACCACTATATTTTTTATCATTTGCTTCTATAATACTAGTAACATAAATTGTATCTCCATCTCTTTTACCTCTTACAATTACATTTAGATTACTTGGTTTTTGTGAATTATTAATAATATCTTTTATAAGTTTTGTACCATTTTCATCAAATCTTAAATATCCAAATCCGCAGCATGTTTTGTAAATTATTCCATAACCACTAGTAGCATTCTCTGGTACTAACAAAAAGTCTTTTGTTATTGTTCCTGGTACTCCAAGCTTCTGGTATTCACTTCCTTTAAAATAGTTTCTTGTAGCTACTAAGCCACTTAACTCTTCATCTACCGGAGTCTCTGGCGTAGTTTCTGCATTAAAATCTTCAGTAATGCTTGTAATCTTAATGGTATTTCCAACGTTATACCAGAAACCTTTAGGTATTACCTTAATTTCTCCCTGTGTTACTGAATTCTCAACAAATTTTTTGATAAGTTCATTGGAATCTTTATCAAATGGGAAATACTCATGTCCTCCACAACTATGAACATAATAACCATACCCACTAGCTACACTTTCTTCTGTAAGAAGATCTGCTCTAGTTATGTCTTTTAGTGCTTTATCATCATCAAATAACTTTTTAGACGATAATTGGCCTGGTATATAACGTTCACGTATAACTTTTGAAGTTGTAATATTATCCCCATCTATTGCTCCTTGTACTAATACTGGAATACTGCTAATGTTACCTGCCCATTTTACATACCATGACAATAAACTTTTTGCAGATTTATTTCCATTATCATCAAACTTATAAAATTTGTATTTACCATTAGTTTGCTTTATTGCAATTCCATAACCACTTGCTACACTTTCTGCTGCAACAATATCATCTCGTTTAACAGCAGTTGGATTGCTACTATTTTTAAAGGTATTCTCAGTAAGTACTATACCAACCAACTCCTGTTCCTCTTGAATTGTTGATATTTTGATGGTATTTTTATTTTCATCTAAAACCCCATTTACTTTTATTCTCAAATCTTTTTCTTTTACAGTTTTATCTAAAATAGTTTCTTTTGCCAGCTTCTGACCATCAGCATCAAATTTATAGAATTTGAATGAATTGTCAGATTGCGCAATTAGAATTCCATAGTCATTATTTTCTAAGCTTGCTTTAGTAATTTTTGTTGGATCACTTACATTTTTAGCATTATTTGAATCAGATAACCAACCTTCATATACCTTTGGAGTAACTACCGTTACAGGTGTTGGTTCTGGAGCTTCTTCTAAAGAAGATGCCGTTATTACAGGATATTTTACCCCATCCACAGTTTTAGTATCACCCTTTAAAATACCTGTTATAGCAATTGAAATATGAGTGTTTTTTATACTTTTTTCAATTAAATCATGCGCCTTTGCTTGCGTACCCGTTGCCTTAGGAGAAAATTCACCATCAAAGAAATAGAATTTATAGGTTCCGTCGCTCTGTTGAACTCCTATTCCATAACCACTAGCTGCACAACTTTTCATTTGTAAGCATGGCTTTGTATCATTACCGGGGTTTGAATTAGAATTGAAACAATCTTTATCAATAATATATCCTGTTAAAGCCTGTACTGTAGGTGCCGCTGGTTTGGCTGTTAGTTTTACATACTGATTACTAACATAACCAGTTATTCCACTGTAGCTTACTTTATAAAAACTACCTGCTGTTCCAAGAATGTTAATTTGAGTTCCAAGTGCAAAACTTCCC
>Ga0209540_10000346_pt1 | contig 46689 bp, 49 predicted proteins | sample BarGraIncu01121A_FD_184501 | JGI IMG/M metagenome (GOLD analysis project Ga0209540, IMG submission 184501) | Arctic peat soil microbial communities from Barrow, Alaska - Barrow Graham LP Incubations 011-21A (SPAdes) (version 2) | ecosystem: Environmental > Terrestrial > Soil > Wetlands > Peat... | reverse complement strand
ATCCGCCTGATGCTGCCATGGCTTCTACCAGTGCAGGGGCAATAGCCGATTCGTTCGGATCGGAGTATGCAATCGCGTTGCCGTTTGCTTTGGCCGCAAACTGCTTCATGTTGTCTACTTCCTTGTCGTTGGATCCGCCGGAATCAAGTGTCTGCATGACATACTTCTGGCCAATGCTGTCCAGATAAGCACAGAACATTTTCATACCGTCAATGATTGTTACGATATACGGGTTGTCCAGGCCACGTACGGATGCGCCGACATAAAGCGTCGTATCCAGTTTTTCCTGGGGAATCTTGGATGCATCAATTTTAAATGTTTTCCAGTCTGTTGTCCCTGCTGCGGCCGTTGTGTCGGCGGTTGTTGTGTCGGCAGGCTTGGCTGTCGTTGCTGCCGGTGCTGCCGTCGTCCCTGCGGTCGTCGTCGCTGTAGTGGATGAACAGGCGCCGAGTATGGCCGATGCCATCACTACCGACAAAATCAAAGAAATAACCCTTACGTTTCTTTTCATTTCTTTTCCTCCCATTTTTTGTTCTGTTTGCTGGTTCTGGTTTCGGTTGGGCTGGGGTTAGGTTGGGCTGGGTTCTCTTTCGTTACTGGACCAGAAAGTGTACGGTATAAGCTGAGACCGGAAAACTGGATAATGGAACAACATAGTCGGCATAACCGGGGCAGATTTGGTTTGTGTCTGCTAGATAGAGTTCGGGTCTATGTTAAAGCGACTGCTTCACCATCTTTTTAAAGTCACTATAACTTTTTGTCGCAATGTATCTACATTGTTTCTTTTATGAAAAGCGCTGGGTCAACGAAGCAGCGCTTTTCATACATTATGCACAATTTTATCTAGATAATGAATGACAGATCGTATTATATTATGATATTTCGTACGATCTATGCTATAATTTGATTCGTGCTATGTCATGACATAAATCAAATCGTTTTATCCATAAGGAAGATACATTAAGTCAAAGGCGGTTATCATGAAAGATATTCTGTTATTCAATTCCTATTTAGGATCTAAGTCTTATTATGAAAAAACAATTTCAGACTTTTGTTCCGGCAGCCGCATGGTCATTGAGACATCAACTTCCCCGGAAATTCTTGCATGGCACGCATCCTTGCTCAAAATTGATTACGATTTGGTTCTGTGTTCATTTCATGATACCTTTGTGGAGCGACAGTTTCTGTCCTGGGTAAAACAATGTGCTCCGGGGATTCCCTGTATCGCAGTTGGTTACTCCCGGGACTATCAGGCAGCGCGGGCGGCCTGGCTGGCCGGTGCTGATGACTATCTGCACTGTGATGATCTGGCACATCTGAAGGCGGCAGATATTCTTGCTGAATTATCAGCGAGGATGAAATTATATAAGAATCTTCATATCCCTCAAAACATCGATTCAGATACAGAATGCAGCCAGTCCCCCGAAATCATCCCTGATACGGATCCGGGGCAGTCTCTGCCGGCTTCGGAGACGGGGATGATCCAAAAGGCAAAAGCGTATATCCATTCCAGTTTCGCCGAGCATACTCTTTCACTTGGATCTGTGTCGAAGCATGTCAGTCTTTCCGAGAAGCATTTCAGCATGTTGTTTTCCAGATCATGCCACATTACCTTTTCAGACTATGTTATGCGATGCAGAATGGAAAAAGCCAAGGAACTGCTTAGCAGCACGGATCAAAAAGTCTATCAGATTGCGCTTCAGGTAGGATATAACAGTGTTGAACATTTCGGAAGGTACTTTAAAAAATATACCGGACAAAGTCCTGAACGGTACAGGGGATAACCTCAAATCTGAGACTGCTTCCAGCGCGGGTTATCCACGACGACAGGACTGCCGTCCTCTTCAACCACCATCTTGCGGAAACTTTTATCTTCAATGGTTGCATAATCATGTCCTGCATCACCCCTGAAAACATAAAAAGTAATAAACGGCTGCGTACCTGTATTGATCGTCCGGTGTGCCCAGCCGCCGGGAACATAGATCATCCGTCCGGGTACCAGTTCCTTGACACACCACAGGCCCTCCGGGGTTTCCATCATCATCAGTCCCCCGCCTTGAAGACAGTAGTAGACTTCTGCAGTTCCAAAGACTTCATGATAATGTCCTTTGGTCATAAAGTATTCCTGGCCTACTTTACCTGGCTGGCATATGCTTGTGCCAAATGCAAGATCCAAAGAGGTTGCCGGGGCTGCCATATCATAAAACGTATAGATTAACGGATTTTCCTTAACCAATTCCTCAAAAGCCTGTTCATCAGTGAACATGTCCTTCATATACGACAGATGCCTTACCATACCCGGCTGCTGCATGCAGAGCCCCGTTACCATATCAAAATCAAATGTTACCGGTTGTTCATACATTACTTTTATCCTCCATGAATTATTCAATTAACTTACCTGGTGCAGTGGGTAAAACCCTATATCCGAATATCGGAAAATCTCGTAGTTATATTGTTACAATGCAATGTCACAACATAACAGGAATTGAATAGCTATCTAAATCGAAACAAACTCGAGTGCAAAGGCAAATAGTGTGAACCTTATTATTCGAGACTTATCGCTGCCAGCGTAGCCGGCATTTCATGTTTCGTATTTACTTTGTCCGGACCTGTGACCAGGTCAAAACAGGAAACAATAATTCTATTCTGCCAGACAATGGGTTCACCGGGCTGATCAAGTTCGCCATGCAGGCCATCGCTGTCAGGGCTCTGCGCAATTCGTGTCACCGTTCCGTCAGTGGTGACTTTGGCAATCGCATTGGCACAGAAATCCGCAATATACAGGTTTCGATTCCCATCCATAATCATGCCGTCCGTGCTTTGAAGTTCCTTCGTATTTTGGGCCCAGACTACATTGCCGGCAACTTCACCATCTGCATTAAAAGTAATTCTGTGAACAGCACCGTCTCCGAAATTTCCAACAAGCAAATCGCCGTTGAAATCAAATTCAATTCCATCTGCACCATATTGGCATTCAGGATTAATCGTAACAAAAGTTGTTATTATCTGCTTGTCCGCAAGAGTATTGGTAACTGCAATATTCTCATCATCCAGATTGAAACGGTAGACGCAGCTGACCAGCTTCCCGCTTGGATCAGTAACACGTGTAAGCGTACTCTGCGTAATATATACCTGATTGTTATGAATCCGCATGCCATTCGGATGTTCCATACCTGTGGCGATCGTTGTGACATGTACAACTTCGTCACCGAACAGATGAAGTCTCAGAATCCGTCCCTTATCCTTCACTTCCGGCCGGTCAAGCCAGCTCTGGTTGTCAATAACATAAAGATCCCACTCGGGTCCGAACGCAATACCCATAGGACATACCAATCCTGTTTCTTCCATGATGGGAAGATCGATCCATTTCTCCATTTTCCCGTCTTTATCAAACCTGAAAATACAGCCGGGCATGGATGTATCAGCAAAATTGGGGCAAGCAAGAATTAGTCTTCCCTCATGGTCAATTGCCATGCCATCCGGTGTGCACGCTAGGTCTTCCGGCAAACATGCAAATAAAGTTGATTGCAGCATCACTTCGCCTCCAGTTATCTTACTTTATTACTACAATGTGATTGTGTCTCTATGTAGTGACATTGTAATGTAGCGAATCGCCTTTGTCAACTTATTTGATTCGAAAAATAGGATGAATTCAGGAGCCAATAGGTTCTTTTGTGTAAAACAAATCAACTTCGAAACGATTACGGTCTCCGCGATAACGGGCCAACGAATATTCAACAGGTTCCCCCGCCGGATTAAACCCTGTACTTGTGAAAAAATGTATCGGCTGTCCGACATTTATCTTCAACAAATGGGCGTCCTCTTCATTACTCAGGAGTGCTTCCATAACTCGGTTGATATGATAAACCCGCGTCTGCTCGCGCTGCGATAGAATCTCATAGAGTGATTCTTTTTCAAGATCATGCTGCATCACAAAACTGCAGCGTTCATAAGGAAGATAGGTCCTTACAACTACATTGGGTTCTTTGTCAGCAAATCTTTTGCGTACGATAAGGATACACTTATCCCCTGCTTTCAGTTTAAGAACTTCAGCAACATCTTCCGGGACCGTAATAACTTCCATGTCCAGCAGGCTGGTGCTCGGTGTCATGCCCAACCGGCGGATCTGTTCATTATAGGTCTCCAGCCGTTTGATAAAATCCTGTTTAATCTTAGGCTTGGCTACAAATGTGCCTTTGCTTTTGATACGGTAAAGTTTCCCTTCCTGAACCAGCTCAGTAATGGCCTGCCTGACTGTTGTCCGGCTCAGGCCAAAGTGCTCGCTCAGTTCCTTTTCGGTGGGGATCATATCACCCTGCTGGTACGTGCCTTTTTGCATTTCTGTCAAAACGATATTCTTCAACTGATAATACAACGGGATAGGTGTCGTTTTATCGATTTCGTGATGATATATACTCATATTATTTCCTCCAAAAGCGGAATGAATTCTAAATAACCAATTATGTATATTGTTATATCATTATGACATTTTTTCCATTATATCGATCCGATTAAACAATTGCAAGAATCTTATAGTAATTAATCGATATCAATTTTTTCACAAGTATGACAAATCGGAAAAACAGGATAGTACAGGCAAATAACAAAACCGAACATGCAAAACACTTGCACACTTTCAAAAAGACCCGCCGGCTACCAACAGTCGGCGGGTCTTTTCTCATGACCTGCTATTTTGCTTTGGGATCAAAAATCAAAAGTATCGGGATCTGCACCTGTGCGTTTGTCTTGATTCAGACTGTTGATGGCTGCCATGTCCTGTGCACTGAGTTCGAAATCAAAGATCTTTGTATTGTTGATAATACGGTCCTTATGTACAGATTTTGGAATTGTAATAATACCGCGCTGCAGGTCCCATCGCAGGATTACCTGTACGGCGCTCTTTTGGTATTTGGCGCCAATCTCAGCCAGCCGAGGATCCGAGACCAGTTCCCCGCCGCCCAAAGGGCTCCATGCTTCCATAAGAATACCCTTCCCTGTACAGAAATCAAACAGCGGCACCTGTGACAGCTGCGGATTCAGTTCAACCTGATTGACTGCCGGTACAATTACGGCATTTGCAAGAATTGTTTCCAGATGATGCTGTTGAAAATTGCTGACACCTATGGCCCGGGCTTTCCCCGTGCGGTAAATCTTCTCCATTATTTTCCAGGTTTCATGGAATTTTTCTGCAACCGGCCAATGGATCAGATACAAATCAACATAATCAACCTGCAGGCGGTCCAGACTTTCCTGAAATGCCTTTTCCTGTCTGTCCTTACGCATGTCATCATTCCAGAGCTTTGTAGTCAGAAAAATCTCAGCACGCGGAATGCCGCTGTCATGGATAGCCTTGCCGACACTTTCTTCATTTCCATAAATCATCGCCGTGTCAATATGACGGTATCCTGCCTCAAGAGCCCAGCGCACTGCCTGATATGTCTCTTTTCCTTCGGCAGATCTAAATACTCCGAATCCTAATTGCGGCATTTTAACTTGATTGTTTAATGTAACTGTAGATGTCAAATTCATACTTTAATCCTCCTTGTCCATTAGCCGTAGCTATGTGATGACATTATAACATAAGAAGATTCTTACACGCAAATCAAATAAACAAGTATTTCAAAAGGATGTTCCAATAGGTCCGTATGCTTTGTACGGGCATTAAATATCAGTACTCACATATTAACAAATCAACAATGGAAAAAGAAGCATGATTGACCGGGCTAAATCTTCCTGCCGCAGGGCCCGGGGCGCAAAAAAACCCTGAAACACAAATGTCTCAAGGCTGATTTTGTGGTGGGAACTACAGGACTCGGACCTGCGACCCCATGCGTGTGAAGCATGTGCTCTCCCAGCTGAGCTAAGCTCCCGGACAAGACATTCTGACCATTTATTAAAGATTAAAACTACGGCTAAATGTCATTAAATAACTATACCATAAACAAAAAACAAGTCAAGAAAATCAAACAGGATTTGTCTTATCTGCATATATTCCAACCCGTTAAACTTCGGTATTTCGAGACACTCCGTATCCCCAATAATTGAAAAAGCCACCGCGTTTGCGGTGGCTTATCAAATCCATTTGGTGACCCGTAGGAGAATCGAACTCCTGGCTTCGCCGTGAAAGGGCAATGTCTTAACCGCTTGACCAACGGGCCGCATGGTAGCGGCAGTGGGATTCGAACCTACGACCTACCGGGTATGAACCGGACGCTCTAGCCAGCTGAGCTATGCCGCCATAACATCAGCAATCACAGTTTTACCGCAACGCTATTCGATTCTATCAGTAGAGGTCCTCCTTGTCAAGCAAATAATGAACCTTGCGAATGCTTTTTCTTCCAAAGGTCCGTTGACGGATTTTCATTACGGAAGATATGTCAGATGTCGGTATCACTCAGGCTGATATGGAGAACCATTTTCCGTTGATTGGACTGGGCATGGCTGACGGTACTGCAGCCACCTGTTCCGTTGTCGCCGGCGCATGATAAGCTATCTTCCAGCCTCCGTTATCATTCCAGACCATTTCAATTATATAGTAGGTCTGGGTTGATCCGTTATCAAAAAGGTATAATACAAAGACCGGATTGTTCGCATCTATTACGGTTGCCTTAGGAAAGATGTCACTGTTTTCGTAGTATTTGGGAATTATCCAGCTGCTTATCTGGAATCGAACCGTTTGCAAATGCGTTCCTTCTGAGGCGGAGAGTTCTTTTGTGACAGCACTTGTATCCGCATCAGAGGTCAACAGCGGAGCGCTTTGAGATACATATTCATCTAAGGATATTTTTCCGGTAGCATAATCAGCACGCAGGTCAACATATCGTTCTGCATAAAGCTCGTAACGTGTAGCTAGGGTGACCGTGTATGCATAATAAAGAAACCCGCTTACCAGTACGACCGAAGCAGCGAGTATGGCGATAACATGCCACTTGATCCTGCGCTTCGTTCCGATCTCCTTAATCGACATTCGCATGATGTTAAAACAAATCAGCGGAACAATCACGAGGACCCATATTGTCAGATATACCCATATAGCTGTCTGCATGACCGCCTCCTATAATACTTTGCTCAGGAATTCACGTGTCCTGATTTTCTGTGGATTCTGGAAAATCTGTTCGGGTGTGCCCTCTTCATAAATGATCCCCTCATCCATGTAAAAAACGCGGTCGGCAACTTCTTTGGCGAAGCCCATCTCATGGGTTACAACGACCATTGTCATACCTTCTTTGGCAAGCTGCTTCATGACCTCCAGCACTTCCCCGACCATCTCTGGATCCAGTGCGGATGTCGGCTCGTCAAACAGCATAATCTCCGGGTTCATGGCAAGAGCCCTTGCAATCGCCACGCGCTGTTTCTGGCCGCCTGAGAGGCGGCTGGGATACTGGTCTGCCTTTTCCGACAGATTGACACGGGCCAGAAGCTGTTCCGCCCTTGCCCTTGCGTCCTGTTCGGAAAGCTTCAGCACCTTGCGGGGCGCAAGCATAATGTTTTCAATGACTGTCAGATTCGGGAAAAGATTGAACTGCTGGAAAACCATGCCGGCCTTCTGGCGCAGTTTATCAATTTCCTTCTTGTGCTCGATGATCGAAACGCCATCCAGGATCACTTCACCTTTAGTCGGTTCTTCCAGAAGATTGAGGCAGCGCAGGAAAGTGCTTTTACCGGAACCGGAAGGTCCGATCACACACACCACTTCCCCCTTGGAGATAGTAGCGTTAATCCCTTTCAACACCTCAAGTTCGCCGAAGTATTTATGTAGGTCCATTACTTTAATCACTTCTTTGCAGTCTCCTCTCCAGACGATTGAGTGCTGATGCCATACTTGTCGTCATAATCAGGTAAATATATGCAACACACAAAAGAGGAACAAAATAATTATATGTTGCTGCTGCAATGGACGTCCCGCCCTTCATCAGGTCTTTGACACCGATATATCCGGCAACAGATGTCTCCTTAAGAAGTACAATCAATTCGTTTCCAAGTGCCGGAAGAACATTCTTAATCGCCTGGGGGACAACGATATGCGTCATTGTCTGTGAATATGACAAGCCAAGAGATCTCCCCGCTTCCATCTGGCCCCGGTCAACCGCCATGATTCCTGCGCGGATAATTTCTGCAACATATGCTCCGCTGTTGATGCCAAAAGCTGCTGCAGCTACGAGTATATCCGGCAGGCCGGACTGACCCAGAATGATGAAATAGATAATTGTCAGCTGAACAACGGTCGGAGTGCCGCGGATAACGGTAATGTATCCATTGGCAAATGCGGTAAGGGGACCTTTCCCCCGTAGTCTCAAAATGGCAAGAATGAGGCCAAGGACAACACCAATCAGAGCAGCAAAAAGCGTGATCTCAATGGACGCCTTAAATCCGATCACCAGCTGAGAGAAGCGGTCATCTTTAATTAGCGTCAGATAAATCGCATCTGCGAATGTTTTGACGATGTTATTAAAATAGCTCATATCGCCTTCCTTTGCATTGATCCAGCGTTTGAAAAAAAGTACAGTGAAAAGGGAAGTCCAACTTATTATAAGCCGACTTCCCCCATTTTACAAAAATTTTCGTATCAATTACTTGACGTATTTGCTGATGATCGCATCAAATGTTCCATCAGACTTAAGTTTGGCAAGGGCGTCATTGATCTTCTTCAAAAGGACGGTATTGCCCTTCTTTACGGCAATAGCATACTGCTCATCGGGGAACTGTCCTTCAATCAGCTTGATTGTATCAGGATTCTGTTCGCCATAGGCTTTTGCCGGGTTATTATCAATAATAACAGCGTCAACCTGTCCGTTCTTTAATGCTTCAACTGCAAGCATTCCGCTTCCGAAGCCCTTAATGTTCTCAGTAGCAGTCAATCCCTCTGCAGCGAACTGTCCGGTTGTTCCAGACTGTACGCCGATTTTTTTGTCCTTGAGATCATCAGCTACAGCAACTGTCGAATCCTTAAGAACAATAATTGTCTGGGCTGCTGTGTAATAAGGAGTTGAGAAATCCATTGTCTCTTCACGGTCAGGCTTTACTGTGAAACCGGCGGCAATGGCATCAATCTGTCCGTTAGCCAGTGCGGTCGGGAGAGAGTCAAACTCCATATCGGAAATTTCAAGCTTGATGCCCATTTCCTTTGCAATCGCAGCCATAAGGTCTGCATCAACTCCGGTTATCGCGGTTCCCTCAAGATATTCGAACGGCGGGAAAAGCGCGTTTGTACCCATGACAAGCTTAGCCGCATCCTTTGTTCCATTGTTGTTTTTTGTACCGCAGCCAACAGCACCGGCTAAAAGGGCCAGAGTCATAACTGCCGCTAAAATTTTAATTGCCTTCTTCATAAACGCCTCCATCAATGTATCGCGGACCTGCCGCATCATTTTACTATTTAGATATACATACACTACCGACTTCCATTGATTTTGTCAATTGAAATTTTATACAAAATTGCGCAAAAGTATACAATATTATTTGTAATGTCAATTTTTCCGGCACCTTGGATTCCCGCTGTGAATGCGCAGCCGCTAAGAAAGACAGATATTTCTGATACAGCACCCTCCGAAATCGCTGACTGCATAATTGCAGGATGTTTCCGCGGCGCGAAGCGCCTTTTGAGAACATCGGATTGCATTTGACGCGACATTCGCCGGGCGCAAGCCCAAGAGAGCGGATAATGTATTCCGATGTTCTCCGCAAGCCCAAGAGAGCGGATAATGCATTCCGATGCTCTCCGAGGCGATTGTCACCTATTGTCGAAAACTCATCTGCACAACCGCTTTTTCACAGGCACAATGTTTATATATGGAAAGGAGCAATATTTATGAATAGTGTTTTGAACCGCTCCGTGATAAATCTTAAGGAGATAAATGCCGGTGTGCCTTTAATTCTTCCCTGTGATTTTATGATACGCAGAGAACCCGGCTCATTTACTCCCGTTGTTTTCTTCAATAATGGTCTGCCGGATATTCTTCTTTGCATTTCCAAAGAATTGTCCTGTTTGAGAAGGGAGCTGCTGCTCAGGCGCAAACTTCACGGCAGAATAACCCCGCCCGTGTCCGGGCCGCTGGAAGACTGGTATCAAAGTATTCTGGGAAATATATATCCGGATTATTCCGAAAGGTTTGTATCACAACGACGCGGATTACTGCCTCAGCCTTCATTTTACATGGAAGGTGAAATCTATATGCCGGCGCAATCGTCCATTTTTCTTTATGTTACCCTGTTTCTTCCGCCGCTTTGGCAGAATATACGGGATGCTGACGTATTCGCGAACAAGTCCCGCAAATGCGGCAGATTTGCAAGGGCAAATCATATGAAGCGGTCATTCTTTTGTTTTTATTATTGTCCAGATACGCTTAGATGGTACGTGTCTTTATCCTATGGCGAAGATATGCGAAAAAACATTGCTGGAAAGTCTGAGGCGGCTGTCCCAGCCTGTGGGTATCCGATATAAAGAGAATCAGGTGTTGATTGCAACATCTGGAAACGATAAATCAAACCATATGGCAATATGGCAAGCAGTTGATTGAACCACATGGCAAGCAGTTGATTTCTGCTGGAAGTAAAAAAAAATCTTCCGAAGATTTGCATCTCCGGAAGATTCTAATGTAAGTCCTGAAATAATGCGGGAGAGTCGGAATCTTACTTGACTTCGACTTCTGCACCGGCAGCCTTGAGCTTTTCAGCTGCTGCGTCTGCATCTTCCTTGGAAACGTTCTCTTTGATAGCCTTAGGGGCTCCGTCAACAACGTCTTTTGCTTCTTTCAGGCCGAGACCTGTAAGCTCACGTACAACCTTGATAACAGCGATTTTAGCGGCACCGGCTGCCTTAAGAATAACTGTGAATTCTGTCTGCTCTTCTTCGACTGCAGCTGCAGCTCCGGCTGCAGGTGCTGCTGTTGATACAGCAGAAGCGGATACGCCAAACTCAACTTCAATAGCCTTAACCAGTTCGTTAAGCTCCATAACGGTAAGGGCCTTTACTTCTTCGATAAACTTTACAATTTTCTCACTAGCCATGATAATTTACCTCCATTTTACTGCCGAAAATACGGCTTTCTCTTAATTCGTTAGTGTACTGCCGTATTACTCAGCAGCTGTTTCGGTAGAAGACGCAACTGCAGCAGCCACTGGCTGTGAGTCTGCTTCGAGCTTTTCAGCGATTGCACTAAGCGCAATAGCGAGCTTGGCGATCGGGGAAATAAGTCCGTAGGCAACCTGTGCATAGAGTACTTCCTTCGACGGGATCGAAGCAAGTGCGTTAACGTCCGCAGCGGAAAGGGCCTGACCTTCGAGTACGCCGCCCTTGAGGGAAAGCTTGTCGATTTTGTCAGCAAACTGCTTCATGAACTTTGCGGGAGCAATCATGTCTTCCGTAGAATATGCGATTGCTGTAGGGCCCTTGAAAATATCTGCAAGACCCTCCACGCCGAGCTCCTTAAAGATGATTGCAGAAGTTGTGTTCTTGATTACCTGGTACTTTATGTTGTTTTTGCGAAGTTCTGCACGCATAGCCGTATCCTGAAGAACGGTAAGTCCGCGGGCATCTGCAAAAACAAAAGATTTGGCATTTTTGAATTCTGCTACGAGAGCAGAAACAACTTCCTTCTTAGAATCTAAGATCTTTTGACTTGGCATAAATAATGACACCTCCTTGTTCAAGTATATTAAAATACCCCTTGTGCAAAGAACACAAGGGGCAGTTAATGCAAGCATATCCCCAAAAGGGAAACTTGTTCAACTTGAACCTCGGCAGGACGACTCTCTCGTTTACAGTCTTTCGACTTCCTGCTGTCTTTAGCACGTTGGTTATTCTATTGAGTTGTGCGCATCCCGATCCTTTGGGTTACTTATGTAAACATCCGGACCGTTCTGCATTCTTTCCTTAGCAAAACGGATTAAAGCTTAGCCGCGTTGAGGCGGATGCCAGGGCCCATTGTTGCTGAAAGTGATACGTTCTTCAGGTACTGACCTTTGGATGCCGAAGGTTTGGACTTGATAATGGCATCCATGATCGTCTTGAAGTTTTCTGCAAGCTTCTCCTGACCGAAAGATACTTTACCGATCGGGCAGTGAATGATGTTGGTCTTGTCAAGACGGTATTCAATCTTACCGGCTTTGATGTCATTAATTGCTTTGGTTACATCCATGGAAACTGTTCCGGATTTCGGGTTGGGCATCAGACCCTTAGGTCCCAAAATTTTACCGAGACGGCCTACAACACCCATCATGTCAGGGGTTGCAACAACAACGTCAAAGTCGAACCAGTTCTCTTTAGTAATCTTCTCAACTAAATCTTCAGCACCGACAAATTCTGCGCCTGCGTCAATAGCTTCCTGAGCCTTCGGTCCCTTGGCGAAAACGAGGACGCGTTTTGTGCGGCCTGTACCATGGGGAAGGACAACAGCTCCACGAACCTGCTGATCCGCATGACGCGAGTCAACGCCGAGTCTTACGTGAAGTTCAACCATTTCATCAAATTTCGCCTTGCCTGTCTCCTGCACGAGTCTAATTGCGTCTGCAGGATCATAGGAGACGGATCTGTCAATGAGCTTTGCGAGCTCTTTATATCTCTTGCCTCTCTTCATTACTCTACTCTCCTTCAGACTTAGTCATCGGTAACCACGATGCCCATGCTACGTGCGGTTCCAGCTACCATGCGGGCGCATGATTCAATATCGGATGCGTTGGTGTCGACAATCTTGATCTGTGCGATCTTTCTGCACTCGGAGAAAGGAATTTTAGCTACCTTCTCTTTGTTGGGCTTGCCTGAACCACTCTCGATGTTACATGCCTTCTTCAGCAAAACCGGTACCGGAGGAGTTTTCGTAATGAAAGAATAGGTTCTGTCGGCAAAAATGGTAATAATAACCGGAATAATCATGCCAACTTCTTTTGCTGTTCTCTCATTGAATTCCTTGACAAACTGCGCGATGTTAACACCGTGCTGTCCAAGGGCTGGTCCTACCGGCGGTGCTGGCGTTGCTTTGCCTGCGGGTATCTGTAATTTAACATACCCAGTGACTTTCTTTGCCATATGCGGCCACCTCCCAAATTAACTGTGACAGTATCTTATCCCTACTGTCCTATTCTCACGCTGCAAAAAAAATGCAGCGGGATAAGCTTATGAATGTATTCGCTTTGGTGTCAGGTGCGAATAACCTGTGCGAAATCGAGCTCGATCGGCGTCTCACGGCCGAACATCGATATTCTGACACGGACTGAGTGCTTTTCTAAGTTCATAGCCTCAACGATACCGATGCAGTCAGCAAAGGGACCGGCTATCAGCTTTACGGAATCGCCAATTGCATAATCAACAGTTGGCTCCCAGTTGGACTCAAGACCCATCAGCATAAGCTCTTCATCGGAAAGAGGAATCGGTCGGTTCGAGTTGGGTCCGACAAATCCTGTGACGCCTCTGGTGTTGCGGACGATATACCAGATTTCCTCTGTATATACCATCTTAACCAGGACATAACCGGGATAAATCTTCTTCATGGTAACTTTTTTCTTGCCGTCCTTGACCTCGATCTGCTCCTCCATAGGTACAGAGACTTCCTGGATCATCTCTTGTAAGCCGCGATTTTCAATCACGGTTTCCAGTGTTGTCTTAACCTTATTCTCATAACCGGAATAAGTATGGATCACATACCATTTCGCTTCTTTGGAGTGAACTTCTTCAGTCATTCTTTCGCGCTCCTCTTTAACACATACGGAACATCATTTTGCTGCTGTTGTCGCTGCCGTTGTCACTACTGTTGTAGGTGCGGTTGTTGAGACAACATCAGTTGAAATTGCTGCCGTTGTAGTTGCTGCAGTTGATTCGCTGACCTGGTTATAGAAACCAAATCTTTCCAGAACCTTACTTAACCCTTGTCCGACAAGCGACAGCAGAATTGCTGCGGCCAAAATAACCGCAAGAACAACGACTGCAACCTGCAAAAGCTTTGCTCTTGTCGGCCAGATAACACGCTTCATCTCGAGGCGAACCTCAACGAATCGGTGACCGATACGCTTGAAGATATTATCCTTTTTCTTTTTCTCTGCTTTCATCATCTTCTTCTCTGCCATAGGTTTTTACCCTCTCACTGCTTTTTCGAATACAACCAGCAAAAAGACTTATTTAGTCTCTTTGTGGTTTGTATGCTTCTGGCAAAACCTGCAATACTTTTTCAGTTCCAGTCTGTCCGGATCATTCTTCTTGTTCTTGTATGTCTGGTAATTGCGCTGCTTGCACGCTTCGCAAGCCAAAGTCAGCTTGTCTCGTGCACCTGCTTTGCTAGCCATGTTGAACACCTCCATCATCGACATCTCACAGATGTCAGTTTTCGCATAAAAAAAAGACCTTAACGGCGATAGCAAACGAAATTTTACCACAGGCACCCTGCTCTGTCAAACAAAAAGAGTATTTTCCCTGTAAAAATTACGTTTGCCGCTGAGTTTACCAAAATCGCATCACAATCTCAAAGAAAACCAACATATCACCTGCGATTTTTAAGCTCGTTATATACATCATCCGGTGTTATTCCTTTTTCAGCCATAAGCACCAAAAGATGGTATTGCAGGTCGGCAAGTTCATAAATAGTGTCTTGCTTCTTATCTGCCGTAGCGGCGATAACCACTTCAAAAGCTTCTTCGCCGACTTTTTTGCAGATTTTTTCCGATCCCTTGGAAAAAAGGTAATTCGTATAGGATCCCTCGACAGGATTCTCCCGTCTTCCCAAAATGAGATCATACAGTTCCTGTATGGTGTTGTCGTTGTTCTCCGACATATATCGTCCCCCTTTCTATTTTCCGGCACTCCTGAAACAGATGCTCACATGTCATCCAGATCGGTAAAAAAGCAGCTGTGCGCTCCGGTATGGCATGCTGCCCCGTCCTGGTCAACAAAGAATAGCAGAGTATCCATGTCACAGTCAATTCTTGCAGAGCGGACATGCTGGTAATGACCCGAAGTTTCGCCTTTTTTCCAGAGTTTACCGCGGCTTCTCGAATGATAATGCATGATTCCTGTTTCAAGTGTAAGCTCAAATGCTTCAAAATCCATATAGGCAAGCATCAGGACCTCTTTAGTGCTGTCTTCGACAACTACAGCCGGCACAAGGCCGAGGGTGTCTTTTTTCATCTGCTGCCACCGAAAAAGAGCCGGGCTGATTTTGCGGACAGGCACTCCCTTACCGGAAAGATACTCCTTTAAGTCCATGATACTGATTTCACCGAAATGAAAAAGACTGGCTGCGAGAACCGCTCCTGCGCCGCCTGCAGTGAGTCCGTCGTAAAAATCTTCAAGCGAACCCGCACCGCCCGATGCAATCACGGGTATCGGTACGGCATCGGCAATAAGGCGTGTTATGGTGTTGTCATAACCCGACTTTGTACCGTCTTTGTCCATGCTCGTTAAAAGGATCTCACCTGCCCCGAGGGATTCGACTTTTCTCGCCCATTCGACAGCATCAAGCCCGGTCGGCACGGTACCTCCGGATACAAAAACCTCGTAGCCGCTCGGAAAAGCAGGATCTGCCCCGCCTTGCATCCGTCCGGAAACTGCGCTCTCCTTAAGGCCGGGTATTTTGGCATCCTCCTCCGGACGCTTTTTTACATCAATTGCAATAACGATGCACTGCGACCCAAAACGGTCTGAAGCTTCCTTAATCAGCGGGGGATTCGCCACAGCGGCTGAATTTAAAGATATTTTGTCCGCACCTGCGGACAGGATTTCACGGATATCCTCCACCGTGCGGATGCCCCCTCCCACGGTGAAAGGTATAAATACCTGTTCAGCCACACGTTGGACCATGTCAATAACCGTATTCCTCGCTTCAAGGGTTGCCGTTATATCCAGAAAAACAAGTTCATCGGCACCGGAAAGATTATAGCCCTTCGCAATTTCAACGGGGTCGCCGGCATCGCGCAGGGAAAGGAAATTGACGCCTTTCACGACGCGGCCGTTCTTCACATCCAGACAGGGGATTATGCGTTTTGCAAGCATACCGAAAGCCTCACTTTCCCCTCATAAATCGCTTTGCCGACAATGACGCCGGAACATCCTGAGGTGCGGATCCGTGCAATATCTTCTTCCGAACCGATTCCGCCTGATGCGATGACAAAAAGTCCGGTTGCATCAACAAGCTCCCTTGTCGATTCAGTGGCCGGTCCGGTCAGCATGCCGTCACGGGCAATATCCGTGTAGATTACGGTCTGTGCGCCGATTTTCTGCATCGTTTTTGCAAAATCTATAACGTTGACACCGGAATCTGAAGTCCACCCATCCACAGCGATTTCCCCGTTTTTGGCATCCAGTCCGATTGCAATTTTATCGCCGTAGAGGGCCAGTGCCTTTTCCGTGAAATCCCGGTCCCGGATGGCGGATGTGCCAATGACACAGCGTGAAACGCCAATTTCCTCAATGAGCCTGCGCAGGGTATCAAGATTCCGGATACCGCCGCCTGTCTGAACCTTAAGGCCGGTATTCCTGACAACCGCCGCAATGATCGCCTGATTGAGAGGAATTCCAGATTTTGCCGCATTCAGGTCAACCATATGAACCCACCCGGACCCTGCATCTGCAAAAGTCTGTGCCACAGCAGCCGGATCATCGGAATAGACTGTTACCTGATCATATTTGCCCTGGGTTAAGCGGACACATTTTCCGTCCAGTAAATCAATAGCCGGGTATATGATCATCGTGTACTCCTTGCCCAGCGGTTCAGGATGGCAAGGCCCACCTCTCCGCTCTTTTCAGGATGAAACTGTGTCGCCAGAATGTTGTCCCTTGCGACGGCGCTGGCATACTCAATACCGTATAGGGTAGTTGCCGCAACGTCTTCCGGACGGTCGGGCGCACAGTAGTAGGAATGCACAAAATAGACATAATCGTCTTTGCGAAGAGCAGGGTGGGCAACCTTGACAAGGTTGTTCCATCCGATCTGCGGAATTTTCAGGCCCTCTTCCGGCAAAAAGCGAAGTACCTTTCCGGGCAGGACTCCGAGTCCTTTTACCGTGCCGTCACCTTCTTCAGTGGAATCAAAAAGCATCTGCATGCCCAGGCAGATGCCCAGGAAAGGCCGGCCGGTTGCAATATAATTAAAAACGACACGGTCCATACCTTTATCGCGCAGCGCCTGCACCGCATGTGCCATCGCGCCGACACCGGGCAGAACCAGGCCTGATGCGGCCATCGCCTGTGAAGGGGAATCCGTGATGACAGCCTCATATCCAAGGAAAGTCAGGGCTTTTTTGACCGAGCCCAGATTGCCCATACCATAGTCGATGATCGCAATCATTCGAGTTCCTTTCCTGTCAGGAGGCGGTACGCCTCACGGTATTTAGCTGCTGTCTTCTCAATAACGTCCGCCGGGAGATGGGGTGCCGGATAGGACTTATCCCAATCCAGTGTCTCCAGCCATTCGCGCAGGTACTGCTTATCAAAGCTCTTCTGCGCGCGTCCCGGTTCATAATCTGCCAGATCCCAGAAACGGGAGGAATCGGGTGTGAACATCTCATCTGCAATGACAAGCTGCCCGTCAATTTTCCCGAATTCGAATTTTGTGTCAGCCAGAATGAGGCCCCGGGTAAGCGCATAAGCGGAAGCTTTCCCGTATAGTGCAAGGGTAGCTTCGGAAAGCTGTTTCGCATCGGCCTCGCCAATCAGGTCCACCAGCTGGTCATATGTGATATTGATATCATGGCCTTCATCCGCTTTCGTTGACGGAGTAAACATCGGAGACGGGAGCTTATCTCCCTGCCTCATGCCCTCCGGCATTTTGACCCCGCCGACGGTTCCGGATGCCTTGTACTCTTTGAGTGCCGAGCCTTCAAGATATCCGCGGACAATGCATTCGGCCGGAAGCATGTCGACTTTTTTGACCCACATCGAACGGCCTTTCAGCTGGTCGGCATAAGCAGAAAGCCCCATCGGGTATTCGGCCGGTTCTGTTGATATTACATGGTTGGGGATGATGTCTTTCGTATAGTCAAACCAGAAGGCGGAAATACTGTTCAAGACCTTGCCTTTATCGGGAATCAATTCGTCAAAAACGACGTCAAAGGCGGAGATCCGGTCTGTAACAACCATTAACAGCGAATCACCGAGATCGTAGACGTTTCTGACCTTCCCGCGGACAAAGAGGGGTAATGAAATGTAGTCCGTATCTTTTTGCATGCTCATGATGTTGGCCTCCTGTTGATTATTGTATGGCTCTCCGTGTATTACCGGGATGCAGTTTACTCAAGAACACCCTTGGTGGAAGGAATCTGGTCGGAAAAATCAGGATCAATGGCGGCGGCCATGCGAAGTGACCTTGCAAATGCTTTGAACATTGCTTCAATTTTGTGGTGGTCATTATTACCGTAGTCGCAGCGAAGGTGCAGCGTCATGCCGGCATTGAAAGCAACGGCGCGGAAAAATTCTTCGACAAGTGCCGTATCCAGGTCTCCTACCCTGTCATTACTGAAAGAAGCAGAGAAAACAAGATAGGGCCGGCCGGAAATATCAAGTGCACAGGAGGCAAGCGTCTCATCCATCGGAATCACGGCATTGCCGTAGCGGTAAATACCGCGTTTTTCCCCGAGGGCCTGAAAAAGAGTCTTCCCGATCACGATTCCAATGTCCTCGACGGTGTGGTGTCCGTCAACACGCAGGTCGCCCTGTGCGGCAACCGTCAGGTCCAACCCGCCGTGGCGCGCCAGAAGATCAAGCATATGGTCCAGGAAACCTATGCCCGTATCAATCTCACTCGTACCGAGTCCGTCAATATCCAGGTTCACACGGACGGCGGTTTCATTGGTAGTCCGGGACAGTTGTGCGTTTCTCATGACAGAACTTCCTCCCTTTTTCATGTGGTGACCTCATCAATCTTTGTAATTGTTCCGACTGTATAAGGGCTTTCGGCCGCTGACTTATCCGAAATGATCGTTTGAATGGCTGTTATAAGGATATCCATTTCTTCATCCGTACCTATCGTAATACGCAGGTAGTCGCGGATTCTCGACTTGTCAAAATACCTTACCAGTATACCTGCCGCGCGCAGTTTTTTGTAGAGTTCACCGGCAGGTATTCCGTCTGGTTTTACAAAAAGGAAATTGGCACGGGAGTCAAGGACGGTAAATCCAATATTCGTAAGTCGTTTGACGGTTGTTTCCCTTGTGCTGATAATCCGCCTCGTGTTCTCTTCATACCAGTTTTTGTCACGGACAGAAAGCGTTGCCAGTTCAAGCGCCAGTGTATCAACGGGGTAGGAATTGAAGGAGTCACGCACCCTCTGGAGGCCCTCGATAATCTCTTCCGACGCAATCGCATACCCGACCCGAAGACCCGCAAGGGAATGGGATTTGGATAGGGTACCGATCACAAGCAGATTCGGGTGGTCGGGCAGAAGGCAGACGCAGGATTCGGCGCCGAAGGCAGCGTATGCCTGGTCAATCAGCACCAGCCGGTCGGGCTGGCTCTCCAGTATCTTCTTAATATCCGCCAACGGAAGCGCCAGCGTCGTAGGTGCATTCGGGTTGGATATCGCAACCCCGCCGGACGGCCTGCAGAATTCATCCACCGGAATCGTAAAGTCTTCATTAAGGGGAATCTTCTCAACGGGAATGGCATAAAGATTGGCATATACCGGATAGAAGCTGTAGGTAATATCCGGGAAAAAGATCGGTCTTGCACCTTCTTTTGTCTCGAAAAACGCCTGAAAACTAAAAGCCAGTACTTCATCGGACCCATTGCCGCAGAATACCTGCCCGGGACGTACGCCGTAAAAATCGGCAATCGCTTCCCGGAGTGTCCTGCTGGTGAGCTCCGGGTACAGCCTGAGTTTGGACGGGTCAAAATCCTTTATATGTTTTCCGATCGCGGGAGACGGCGGATAAGGGTTCTCATTGGTGTTGAGCTTAATGACTTTCTGTCCGGGAAGCGGCTGCTCTCCCGCTACATACGGCGTCAGGGATGCAGTCCTCTGGTTCCAAAACCGGCTCATATATTCATCCCCTTTCGAAGCGCACACGGACGGCTGCAGCATGCCCGGTCAGCCCTTCTGCCTCGGCAAAGCGCGCGACATCCTGATAGCATTCCCGAAGGGACGCCTCATTGTATTGAAGCACGCTCATCTTCTTGATAAAATCCCCCGTACCCAGAGGCGAAAAAAAGCGCGCAGTCCCTGATGTCGGCAGCGTATGGTTGGGTCCTGCAAAATAATCCCCCAATGGCTCCGGCGTGTAGTTCCCGAGAAAAATCGCACCTGCATTCTGAATCTGAGGTATATATTTTTCCGGGTCACGAATACAGAGCTCGAGGTGTTCGGGGGCCAGCTCATTGGCAAAGTCTATCGCCGTTTCAAGATCCGGCACATATACGACTGCACAATAATCAGCAACGGATTTCTCAAGGATGGCTTTCCTTTCGAGAAGTCCGGAACGCCGGTCGATCGCTTCTTCCACTGCATCGGCCAGGGATTCACTGGTTGTCAGCAAAATGGCGGAGGCGATCTTGTCGTGTTCCGCCTGGGAAAGCATATCGGCTGCTGCAAATTCAGGGTTTGCCGTATCGTCTGCTATAATCAGTATTTCGCTCGGCCCTGCAAACATATCAATGTCAACCTGGCCGAAGACCAGGCGTTTGGCTGTATTAACGTATATGTTGCCGGGGCCGCAGACTTTGTCAACTCGGGGGATCGAAGCGGTGCCGTAGGCCATCGCAGCGATGGCCTGTGCGCCGCCGACCTTGTAGATCTCGTCGGCGCCGGCGATGCTGGCGGCAGCGAGGATCACGGGGGCGATGGTACCGTCGGCGCGCGGCGGCGTGCAGAGCACGACGCGAGGCACACCGGCCGCCTTGGCCGGCAGGACATTCATAAGGACTGTAGAGGGCAGCGGGGCAGTGCCTCCGGGCACGTAAATGCCGGCGACAGCCAACGGCCTCACAATGATGCCGATTCGGGATCCTTGTGCGACATCCATGGTAAAGCCCGTTTCGAGCTGCTTTTCATGGAAAGCAGAAATATTGGCAGCTGATTTACGAAGGACAGCAAGAAGCTCAGGGTCAGTCTCCCGGACAGCCCGATCGATTTCATCCGGAGTTATACGGATCAATTCAGGCGGAATATCCGCTTTGTCAAACTGCAGTGTATATTTCCGGACGGCTTGATCTTTGTTTTCGCGCACATCGGAAAGAATGGCTGTTACCGTTTCAAGGATCGGACCGAGGTCCATTTTACCGCGAAGACCTAAATCTTCACATATTTTTGCCAGGTCTTTTTTTTGTGCATTGATTCTTCTGCACTTCATGTGGCTGCCCTTTCCTCTCCCTGCATATTTACCGTGTCCGTATCTTCCTGTTCTTTTTGCTTTGCCAGCTGGCAGCGCAGAGCATCGAGCATCGGCATAATACTTTGTGCTTTCATTTTCATTGACACGCGGTTCACTATGACACGGGCTGAAATATCAGCTATCACTTCCAGGACATCAAGTCCGTTTTCACGAAGTGTACGTCCGGATTCGACAATATCGACAATAACCTCGGCAAGCCCGATCAGCGGCGCAAGTTCCACCGAGCCGTTGAGCTTGATGATCTCAACACTCTCGTGTTTTGTGCCTTCGAAATAGGATCTTGTAATATTCGGGTATTTGGATGCCACGCGCTTGTTGGGGATCTGGTCGAGCTTCCCTTTAAGGGAGGCCGGCCCGCAGACACACATCCGGCAGGCGCCGAAACCGAGGTCGATAACCTCATAAAGCTGGCGGCCTTCCTCGAGGAGAGTGTCCTTGCCGACAACCCCGATATCCGCTGCCCCGTATTCAACATAGGTCGGTACATCGGCAGGTTTGGCCATGATGAAACGAAGGCCTGCCTTCTCGTCTTCAAGGATCAATCGTCTTGATTTCTCCCTGGCAGCGCTGCAGTCATACCCTGATGCTTCCAGAAGGTCAATTGCCTGATCAGCCAGGCGTCCTTTTGATAAAGCTATAGTAATCATATCCGTCATTTTTCTACCTCTTCGCAATCACACACCTCACTGTTCAGGAAAACCATCTGGTCAATGCCCCTTTTTTCAGCATAATGGCTCAGGTCGTCTTCATTCATTCCTTCACAGTCGACCAGGGCAACAAGCCCCTCTTGCCGCAGGTCACCGGCCATGGAAAGCGCAAGCCTCCTCATGCCGGGTTCATCACTGTATCCGATGATTGTATCGACATGCAGCGACAAAAATTCTTTGTCCTGCCGGCGGAGAGCTGTCATGCAAAGGTTCAGGCTGAGTGAAAACCCGACTGCTGCCAGATCCCGTCCGAACACGGACACCACTTTGTCATAACGGCCGCCGGAAATAATCGGAAATCCGACTTCATAGGTAAATCCTTTGAAAATCATGCCCGTATAATAATCGAGGCTTCGCAGCATGCCCAAATCTACCGAAACATATTTCGTATATCCGTAATCATCGAGAATATCCAGGATTTCCCGTACATTTTGGAGTGCCGCTCTGGCACGGGGGCTTTCCACTCTTTCCGCAAAGGCGTCGAGCGTATCATACGTTCCAAAAAGGGAGGGTATCAGAAGCAGTGTCTCTTTTGCAGAAGCGGTAAGTCCGTAACGGTCGGCTGCCTTTTCAAGCGCCACTGTGTCTTTCTGGTCAATGTGCTTTGAAATCTCTTCGGCGTCCTCCTGCGGGATTTCCCATGCCTCCATCAAACCGCGGAAGAATTCCGCCTGTCCGATGGAGATCTGAAGATCGGTAAGTCCGATTTCAAGCGCCGATGAAATCGCAAGCGCAATAACTTCCGCATCTGCCTGTGTCGATGAGATGCCCAGAAGTTCAACCCCGGCCTGGCAGAATTCACGCTGCCGCCCGCCTCCGGATTCGCGGAAACGATACATATTCTCAATATAGGAAAGCCTAAGCGGAGGCGGTGTATCTTTGAAAAGAGTTGCCGCCAGACGTGCAACCGGCACCGTACCGTCATATCGCAGGGAAAGGATCCGCCCTTCCTGATCTCCGAGCTTGTATAGATTCTCCTGTGAGACAAAATCCCCGCTCGCATATACATCAAAAAACTCAATACCGGGCGTCTCAATTTCCTTATAACCATTCAGTGAGAACAAAGTGCGAAGCTTCTGCTCCAGATCACGTTTTGTCCTGCAGTCATCCGGAAGCATATCACTCACCCCGTCCGGTGTATGAAAACGATAATTTCCCATTTGTAACCTCCTGCCCGTCTTTCACTTTACCGATTTACTCATGTAAAGCGGTAAAGTCATATGCATTATACGTGATGGTTCCTCGGTTTGTCAATATCGGTTTTACAGGACCGCGTCAAATGGTATTTCCGGCAAGCGAAGCTGTTATCAGGCGTTATCAGGCGCTTGTCCCGTCTTCTTGATTTTACGATTTTCAAAAATTAATACAATACTAAAGAGAATTTCAACGATAACCATAATGAGGGCAAGAACATGCGGGGGATAATTGCACCCAACAGCAAGAGCCATGACAGGAATCACAATGGACAGGACAAAGTAGCTTTTCGACAGGTAGAGCCAGGAATACGGCATGAGGTGAGCTCCGAAAATCATTGCGATAACCATAAGCATTTTTTCCGGTACGGTCGGATACACCCACATGGCGATCAGCAGGTAAAGAATCTGATTTACCGAAAACAGAACTCCGAGATTGTTGAGCGGATTGCTTTTATTTTGGAAATCAACCTTAATGAACCTTGAAATAAGGTAGGCCAGCGGCACAAGCGGAGCAGTAAAGCAGAAAGTCAGAAAATTCTTTGTCTCAATGGGTAAGGAAGTAAGATGCACTGCGAGCACCGCACACCAGATCACAACGGATGCCAAAATAAAATGAAGACCCTTCTTCTGTTTATTCGCGCAGTCTGTTCTCAATTCCTGCAAGTTCATTATTTGTACCTCTTTCCGTGTAAATTCTTCTATATTATACATGTTCATTCATAAAATATACGTGTTCAAACGCTTGATTAATAAATCATCCTGTGCAAGCCTGCAGAAAGCAAACGGATAATGAATTTTATAATATCTTGTGTACAGAGAAAAAGTTATATTGAAGGCAATCGAGAATGCACTTGAAAACGATGAGCCTCAATAATCATATACCTCTCAACCTGGCTTTGTATCAAAGGAAATATAAAATTCGTTCAAAATAATGCGTAAAAAATAATAAAAATAATAAAATCAAATTATCCTGTTGACAATTGCTACACGCTGTAGTAGATTATGATTATTACAGCGTGTAGCAATTATTTGAAAGCCAGGTGACAGGAAAATGAAACAAATTACCGAGTCGGAAATGATCGTAATGCAGATAATATGGACCGCAAAGGACCGCGTTACATCCGGGTTCGTCCTCGACCATCTTCCCGAAGACGTGAAATGGAAAATGACTACTGTTACTACATTTCTGTCCCGGCTTGTCGGACGCGGCATGATAGAAATCGTTGATAAGCAAGGCCGGACAAACTTCTACACGCCCACGATGTCCAAAGAAGAATACTCCGTCCGCGCGACGCGCGAAATCATGTTGGGTTCAGGCATTTCCTCCGTAAAAAACCTTATCGCTTCCCTTTACCAGTCGAAGGATATAAACAACAAGAGCATCTCCGCCCTCAAAGACTGGCTGCAGGAGGAAGGATATGATAAAGATCATCATTGATAATCTCCTCTATATGGGAATTGCTGCGGCAATCATCTGTATCCTTATGCTGGTCATCGGGTCGATCAGCCGGGAGAAGCTAAGTGCACGACTTCTCTGGGCCGGCTGGCTGGTTGCTGCGCTTACCCTTCTTATTCCCTTATATGCGCTCTTCGGGACCCTTCAGCTTACCGTATCGCTTCCCGGCCAGTCCCAAAAGAACGCACAGTATCACGCAGTCTATTCGGATACAATGGATCAGAATGTAGGAGTATTACTGGCTCCGGCAAAAACCAAAAATCCGTCCGCGCCGAATCCCTCACTTCAGGAAAAGAACAACTCCTCTTCATCTATTACTTCACAAGCGGGTGCTGCTTCCCCTTCAGATGGGGCGATTATTCCTGCCGCAACCGCGGCAGCAGGAAACATTTCTGAAGTCATCCCCTCCGGCACATCAGGAACCTCCGGAACCCAAGCCGGCAGCGATGAATCTTCATCCAAAGCAAGTTCCGGCTTCTCCGCAGATTCAATCTCCGTAAGGGACATTCTTTTTGCCTTATGGATCGCAGGGATTCTGATCATTGGCTCAATAAAATCATATAGATACTTCCGGTTTAAGCAGATGCTCCTAAATACAAGCACTCTATGTGACGGGAAATGGGGCGACTTTCTTCCCGGAGGAATACATACCGGGGTAACTCTCAGGGAGGGTGAAATTCCATCCCCGATCGTCTTTGGAGTGTTACATCCAACCATCGTCATTCCCAGTCATGCAAAAAACAGGGAATCCGTCCGATATGCACTTATGCATGAGTTTCTTCATATCGAAAGGAAAGATCTGTTCACAAAAACAGTTGCGGAAGCAGCTGCCGTCATTCATTGGTTCAATCCGTTCGCTTGGATTATCCGCAGCAAAATTACAAAGTACTGCGAGAATTCGTGTGACGAATCCGTAGCTGCACAGCTCTCTGCCGAGGGCCGGAAGGGCTACGCAATGGCGATACTTGATTTTATGAATGTATCCGCACTTCCGGAACCGAACTGTCCGTCGACACTGATGTCTTTTGCGGGAGAGGCGGAACACGTGAAAACAAGGCTCCGTAAAATCATGAAATACAAAAAAAAGAATCTGTTTGTCCGGATCATCACAGCCTTTATTATTCTCCTGGCCGCCGCATCCGGCACCCTGACGGCGTGTGCATTGTCAAATTCAGGCAGCGGCACCTCACCGGTTTCCTCAAATAGTGAGAATGCTTCCGATTCATCGATTGGATCTGCACAGAACACTTCTGCTTCTTCCGGGACAGCACCAACAGAAAGTTTGTCCAATATCAAATTTGATCTTAGCTCAGATCCGACGTTGTACCGGAAAAACCTTTATATTGATGCGAATGAAGAATATGTCGTGGTTCTGGGCGGAGCAGTATCACCCTTGCGTATGAACGGAAAATTAAGGGGGTTATCCTATTCAATAGACTTATATGCATCCTATGACATCGCTCCACCCGGTGTCCAATTTGATATGGATGGATCTTCCCTGGCAGTGATTCTTTATACGGATGATACGTCGACTGGTAATCTCATGTATTGTGACGGCAAAAGAGTATTCGAAGTAGCCAGGGACGTCGATCGTTTCCAGATGTCGAGCGACGGAAGTAAAATCGCCTATCTGACAGGTGCGTATGAACACGGTGTCGGAGACACACTGTATCTGTATGACTGTGAGACCGGCAGCTCCCAACTCATCAGCCAAGGCGCCGGGCGGCTCTTCACGCTCTCTCCGGGAGGTGATGCCCTGTCCTTCACTACGTTCTACAAAGCCGACGATCCGGATGCCGTAACCTCCTATTATATGATTAACGGAGGGGTCCCCCGGGAAATCGGAAACGACTGCGTCTGCATTGCCCTGACGGATGACGCTTCAATCGTATATTATGTCAAAAAATCAACTGACGGGGAGAAATTCTACGCCTTGTGTGATAAATCTTCTGTTCTGCTCTCCCCAATGGATGTCACTGTAACCGATCCGAACTGGATTCCCCAGTATTGTTTCAATTATGACTGCACACAGGTTGTTTTTGGTGCCCGGGACAAAGTGTATCTTTCCGTCGGCGGCAAGGAATCACAAGCGGTTTTGGCGGGGACAAATCCGGCCTTCATAGGCACACTCAGTCTCTCATACAACCAGCAAGGCTTCTTCCGGCTGATTTCAGATGATGCAAGAATCAGGAATGCTGTGGTCAATACGGGAACAAAGAATCTGTGCAATGTCCTCTTCCACGTTCTCACGGGAGAAGACAGTTTTATTGGATATCCGGTCTACTTTGATGAAAATCTTGTTGAACACAAGGTTGCCGCCCCAAGTTCCAGCTGGAATGTACATCTTAACGGGCAAATATTGACTTACTCGGACAGCGGCGGATTCTGGCTTGTTAAAAATTATCTGGATGCCGGTGCTTTGTTGGTCAACACAGATTTACTTGACTATAAATATTCTGCTGACGGGACCTCCTATTCCCTCTCCAATGGAGAAAACTCTGCGTCTGAGTCAGGCACCAGTGACACCGTTTTAACCATAACCCGTAAAGACACAGAAACAGTTCTGATTCCCGGTTCCCCCCGTTTGATGGCGCTCTTCGAGAAAGAAGGCCCGGATATTCTTTATTACCTGGTCCCGGCAACGGCATCAGATCCGCAAAATTCTCAAACAGGATTATATGCGGGCGCAGCCTATTGTTCGCTGTATTCGATTGAAGATAGAAAGGGTGCAGAGCCGGTACTGATTGCAGAGAACGTATGTTATGTTACCGCCGGGGATTTTGGCGTTGCTTACAAACAATTTGCATCCAATGAAGAATCATTTGATAACATCTTCCACGATCAAGTCAATGTTTATTACAGCAGGGACGGGAAAAATTTCGAGCAGGTAATCAGGCAGCCATTGACGTATCAGATAGGCGGCTGAAAGAATATTCATTGAAAGAAGGAAGAATATATGAATAGAACTATCAATAAGCCGCTTCGCAAACTACTCTCAACAAGTCTTGCAGTGGCTATGATGCTGGGAACACTGACCGCCTGCCAGACTCATACGAATATAGGAAAGAGTGAAGCAGCAGCATCTGTATCGTCATCGGTCACAACCAATCCTTCAACTGCCATATCTGCTTCCCCATCAGCTGATCCTTCACCGGTGGTTACCGAAAGCACGGCACCCATTGATTACAGTCAGATTCAGGTACCGGTTATGGACTCATCTTTACAGGAGGGTGCACACAAGCTTGCTTTTTTCTCCAACCATGAGCAGGCCGTAATTTTGGGCGGAATCGAGTCGCCTTACTACATAAAGGGAACATTTAATCTTTCGGAGACAACCGGTGCCGAGTCATCGAGCATTTCCTACCAGGGAAACCTGAGCGATCCCAAGCCTTATTCACAAGTAGCTTATTCCCAGGATCGAGACTCGCTGGTCTTTATGATGAATGTTAACGTATCCCGAATCGGGGACCTTATGTATTTTGACGGTGAAAAAGCGGTAAAAATAGCAGATTCAGTCTCCTCCTTTACCTATGCCAATGACGGGGGAACAGCCGCGTATGAAAAAGGTAATTCCCTTTACAAATATGACTGCAGGACCGGTTCCGCGGAACTTGTATGTGATTCCGCTACCAGCGGCTATATTCTCTCCCCCAACGGGGATACAATCGCATATACAACCATGACAGGCCCCGTTGTTGCGGCATATTATTCAACAAAAGGCAAAGAGCCTTTGCTTATTACCTCAAAAGGCTATCCGCTTGCAGTAACAGATGACGGATCCACAATATACTTCACCTCATATGATGAAGAATTGTCTGCTATGCATGATGGTCAGATTACATCGCTCGGTTATTTCTCCGTTGAGATATTTACGTTTCGCCTGCTCTTCAGCAGGGACTGCACACAAGTTGTTTTTGGAAAGGATGATGCCGGTTCATATTTTTCAGATAAAGGCAGCACTCCGGTAAAAATCAGTGATTATACGTATTCCGGATTATTCGGATGGCAGGCCGATGGCAATGATGCTATTTTCGACAAAGTTATTGTATATTCTTCAAATAAGAATTATTATCCCCAGTTTGCAGATTCTGATACACTTTTTGACCTTCCGATATCGGCATACAAAGGCACAGACTCTTATCTGATCTCTTTTGACAAGGACATGAAAGTTCACACATATTCGTTAAATCAACCGTCAGTCACACAGGTTCAGCGGAACGGACGCAGTGTTCTTTCCAGTTCTTTCTATTCCGGTACAGGTGCAAAACTCTTTTATATCGGTAATTACCTGGATCCTGAATCAGAGCCGGAAGTGTTGGATGATTATACGAATTTCTATAATATTACGTCCGGCGGCACTATTTATTATAGTAATGACATTGGTCAGATATTTATGATCCGGGGAACAGACAGTCCTGTCAAGATCGACACATATGCACGCATATTGGACAGCTTCGACGCAAATGGCACAACATTTTTATATTATCAAAAATTCTCCGGTGAGCAGGCCACTTCCCTCTGGTGCATTGAAGATAAGGCAGATGCCACTCCAATGCGGATTGCAAAAGAAATCAGTTCTGCCAGAGTATGCGATTTTGGAGTTATTTATCAGACACTTGTCTCTGATGCAGGCGGCTCACAGGAATCCATTTACAATCTCTATTACAGTACCGGCGGTATAAATTTTTCCTTTGCGATGAAACTGCCACATCATGCGCTGCCTTGACAAATAAGAAGATGCAGGAGAGTTTTCAGGAAGTCTTCTGGAAATGCTGATAATCTTTCGATGATTTCCAGTCACCGCCCCAGGTAAAACCATGGGCGATGAACAGCTTATAGCACAGGTCATAGTGGTCCAGATAATACACATTGTCCAGCGTACGGTCCGCGAACTGTTCGCCTGCAGGCGGGTCAACCACGGTCTTGCCGCCGAGCGTATAAATCCAGGGATTGTACAGAGGGTTGATGTCAATGGCCAGCCCCTGTGCATGCTTCGAAAGCGTTGACGAACCGTTCACCGTACGGTAATTAAACGACGACGTATTGTTATCTGCCATCGAGGCATTATCGTCTGCATTATATTCGTCGACAAGAACCATTTTCCCGATCGGATATCGGGCATCATACAGGGCACGGAAGATTTCCGTGATATCCGGTGCGATTTTCTTATTAACAACTAATTCACCGGTATGCACACAACTGTCAAAGCCATAGTAAAGGACGCGCAGATAACGAAGATCCGATAAAGGCACCGTGCATTCCTCTTTATAGGACTTACCATCCATTCTTGCAAAAATATCTGTCGAAATTTCACTGGAATAGAAGCACCCGTTAACAATATCCTCACTTTTCAAAAATTCATCAACAACGGACCCGGCCGGAAGAACGGAAATATCTGCTGCTGTAACAGGAGCCGCCTTGGATATTTCGGTTGTACCGGTTATTCCAACGGCTGTTGTCAGATCCGGGGCAGGCTCCGATGCAGAAGTATCCAATAATGCTGATTTTGTCTGGGCGTCTGCCTCCGTCATTTCCGGTTGATCCGCTGCCGAAGCAGACACGGCTAAGCCGAGACTTGTCTCATAATTAGTATTGGTACGCACGATTGATTCGTCCCAGCTGCATCCCGTCAAAGATAAAAAGGACACAGCAATCAAGGTAATGAAAAGTACTTTAACTCTAAGCACGATCGTTATCCCCCCATGAATCCATTTTCCCCTCGCAGTATTACCATTCCAAAAATAACACTGCCTGTCTTTGCATGACCTTTCTATAAAAAAATAGGAATTACTGCACGATTACTGCAGTACCCGAAGCTGTAACCATCAGCATATTATTCGCCTATCCAAGAACCTCATAATCAACATCAATCCCCCATAACCGCATTGGCACCTGCCTGCGCCGACATCTGCAAACCCAAATAATGATTCTCTTCCTATTCTACTTCATTTTTATGTTTTTTTCGATGAAAAAATATTAACGTAAAAAACAGCACAAATAATAAGCAGAGACAGCCTGTTGATTATTTCAAAAAATGCTTTACAATGTATCTAAAAGATACATGGAGGTACGCCGATGAAGAAGACAAGATATGTAATTCTTGGGCTCCTGCGCGACGAGAGCTTAACAGGATACGAAATAAAAAAATGCATTGAAGTACGCATGTCTTTTTTCTGGCAGGAGAGCTTCGGGCAGATCTATCCGGAGTTGAATGCCCTTCTAAACGATGGCTTTATCACGGAAACTGCCGATGAAAGAAAAGATAACAGCCGCAGAAAAAAAAAGTATGCCATAACGGCAGAAGGATTATCTGAATTCAACAGGTGGATGGGAGAAAAGAACGAGAAAGATACAATAAGGAGCGAGTCACTTCTGAAGTTGTTTCTCGCAACCGATGCTAATGCCCGGGACCTTGTTGATCAGCTGAATGAAATGAAAAAACAGAACGAAGAACAGTTGCTTTTGTTTGAATTTTATTCAAAGCAGCTGCCGGAATATGCGGACCATCATGAGAATCACAAATATATACAGGAGGTTCTTTCCCTTGGCATCAGGCAGAGTGAGCTTTACAGTTCATGGAGTGACAGCCTTTTGCAAAGGCTCAAAGACGGACATTTATGATGAGTTACAAGTTGGATTGATACAGGAAAAAACCAGCAAAAAATAGAAAGCAAAACAGGAGGCAAGTATGAAAACAGTAATCGTTTACTATTCATTGGAAGGCAGCACGGATTCAGCAGCCCGGCTAATCGCAGAAAAAACGGGGGCCGACCTGATTCGGCTTATCCCCGCAAAAGAGTTCCCATCCGGAAATTTCCAAAAGTATTTCTGGGGCGGAAAAAGCGCAGTTTTCAATGAAAAACCCAAACTCAAAAATGAAGCACTTGATTTGTCGCAATATGAAAAAATAGTAATTGGCACACCTGTATGGGCCGGCACATTTGCCCCTCCGATACTGACTTTCCTGACCGATTATCCCTTCAAGGATAGAAAGGTATTCCTGTTCGCGTGCCATTCAGGAGGCGGAGGCGAGAAGTGCTTTGCCAAACTCAAAGCCAGACTCATCGGAAACAGTGTAACAGGTACGACAGATTTCATAGAGGCGATAAGGGATAAAGAAGAAGAAAATGCCGTGAAAATGGCAGCCTTCTGTGATGCCATACTGAAGGGATAATGACAGCTTACCTTAGCGCCCATCGGGTGCTTCTCAAGAACCATTCACTTGCTTCTGAGTAGAGTCCTCGGATTGCATAGCAATCCGAGGACTGACCGAGCGAAGAAGCGAATGAGGTTATTCCGAGGATTGATCTTCCTTAGCGTCCGCAGGGCGCCCTGCAGGGAAGGAAGAATGCTTTTTGAGTAGATTCCGCAGGATCGCTTTGCGATCCGAGGACTGCTCGAACGAAAAAAGCATTCTTCCTTCCCCCTGTTGACATTTCCCTCCATACCAAATAGAATGATTCTAATTAAATCACTAAAACTGTTGAGTAAGAGTAGTAGGTATGGTTCCAAGATCACAGAGATCTGCAGATGGTGGGATTGCAGTATGGCGGGACATAGTGAATGGACTTACGAGGGCAGCCCGAAAGAGTAATCGAGTAGGCGCTGACGGGGATCTGGCCCGTTATCAGGCAGAATCGTATATTTGTACGATAAGACGAGTGAGCCGCCCTTTTATATGGGGTGACTAACGCAAGGTGGTACCGCAGGAGTTTTTATAGCTCTTGTCCCTGCAGTAATTGGCAGAGACAAGGGCTTTTTTGTATTCTGCCGAAAGAACATGGCAACAAAAGAGTAAAATGAAAGGCAGGAAACAGTATGCACATTACACACGCAATCAAGTCAATTATTGAGGGGAAAAATCTCACGGAACAGGAATCCTATGATGCCATTGATCAGGTTATGTCGGGTCAGGCGTCCGATGCACAGATAGCAGGTCTCCTTGTCGCGCTTCGCGTCAAAGGGGAAACCGTGGAGGAAATCACCGGGGGTGCGCGCGCCCTTGCGGAAAAGGCAAACCGCATCCACCCGAAGGTTCCTTTCTGTGTAGATCCTGTAGGAACAGGCGGAGACGGCACCAATACCTTCAATATTTCATCGACCGCAGCCCTTGTAGCTGCAGCAGCAGGCGCATGCGTCGCCAAGCACGGCAACCGCAGTGTCTCAAGCCGTTCGGGAAGCGCTGACTTCTACGAATCTATCGGGATCAATATCGCACTCTCCCCTGCCGCCGTTGAGCGCTGCATAGAAGAAATCGGATTTGGATTCATGTTTGCACCGACATTCCATCCTGCGATGCGTTTTGCCGGTCCCGTAAGAAAGCAGCTGGCCGTCCGCAATATTTTTAATATTCTCGGGCCGCTTTCCAATCCGGCATCAGCGGACGGACAGGTCCTTGGTGTCTATGATCAGGCCATTATGCCTTTTATTGCAAAAACGCTGCAGAATATCGGTGAAAAGCACTCTATGGTCGTTCATGGATCAGACGGGTCGGATGAGATCACAAACACAGGTATAACTTACATAATCGAGGTTTTCCCGGATCATATGGACAATTACACCATTACTCCGGAACAATTTGGTCTTCCCTCCTGCACACTTGAAGACCTGCAGGGCGGAACACCTGCCCAAAATGTTCAGATTGCCCTTGAGATTCTTCAGGGTCAAAAGGGAGCCCATCGTGATATCGTCGTATTAAATGCCGCAGCAACCATATATATCGGACAGAAGGCTTCCTCCCTCGATGAGGCTGTCCTTCTCGCGCAGGATGCGATCGATTCTGGCAAAGCATTTGCAAAGCTTGAAGAAATACGTGCATTTACCAACCGTGACGATATTAAGAGTCTCTAAAAGGAGTAAAAGAACATGAGTGATACATTATCCTCCGGCATAAGCGGCATTGTGGAAAGAACGATTTCTACGGGAACCATTCTTGACCGTATCGTCGCCAAAAAAGCGGAGAGAATACAGGCACGTATGGAGCACCGCACAATAGGGGAACTGACGGAAAAGGCTTTCGCCTCCCTGCCGGTCACCAGAAATTTTGCCAAAGCCATCAGGCAGCAGAATATTACGATGATCTGTGAAGTTAAGAAGGCATCCCCCTCAAAGGGCATTATCGCTCCCGATTTCCATCCGGCCGACCAGGCGCTCGCTTACGAGAGGGGTAAAGCATCTGCAATCTCGGTACTGACGGAACAGGACTTTTTCCTCGGAAGCGACTATCATCTCACGGATGTCTTAAACCAGGTATCCCTTCCGGTTCTCCGTAAGGATTTCACAATTGATGCAAGCCAGATCTACGAGGCGAGAATTCTCGGTGCCTCGGCGATTCTTCTCATTGCCGCTCTTTTACCGGACAGGATGCTTGCAGCATATATGCAGCTTGCGGATGACCTTGGCCTGTCGGTCCTTCTTGAAGTGCATACGATGGAGGAACTGATGCGCGCCCTCGACCTGGACGCACAGATAATCGGCATCAATAACCGCGACCTCCATACCTTTCACGTCGATCTTGGCGCCACCGAGCGACTGGCCCCTATGATTCCCCAGGCCCGGACCATTGTGTCCGAGAGCGGCATTCATACGGCAAGTGACCTGTCCCGCTGCTACAGGAGCGGCGTACACTCCGTGCTTATCGGGGAAAGCCTGATGCGCGAATCACAGGCCGGCAGTTCTCCGGAAAAAAACATATATACCGGGCAAGAAGAAGATATTTACAATCCTGAAAATACAGGCAGTGTTGAAGCTAAAATGCATGCGCTTATGGCTGAGATCCCACTGCACAGATAAGGAAAGGATGGACAATATGACAAAAGGAAGATACGGGGAATTTGGCGGGCAGTATGCTGCAGAGACACTTATGTTTGCCCTGACAGAACTTGAACAGGCATACCGGGAAGCACAGGTGGACCCTGCATTTGGCATTGAATACCAAACGCTCCTGCGGGAATACGCCGGGCGCCCTTCCCTTCTATATCGTGCCGAGAGGCTTTCAGCCGATCTTGGCACACAGGTTTTTCTGAAAAGGGAAGATCTGAATCATACCGGTGCACATAAAATCAACAATGTCCTCGGACAGGTTCTCCTGGCCAGAAGAATGGGTAAAAAGCGGGTTATTGCCGAAACGGGAGCGGGCCAGCACGGCGTCGCAACCGCAACGGCTGCAGCCCTTTTCGGAATGTCCTGCGATGTATTTATGGGTGAGGAGGACACGCGCCGCCAATCCCTGAACGTATATCGCATGGAGCTCCTCGGAGCGAAGGTGCACTCGGTCACCAGCGGCACCGCCACCCTCAAAGACGCAACAAGCGAAGCCCTCCGCGAATGGTCCCGCTGTGTAAATGATACCTATTACGTCGTAGGTTCCGTCGTCGGACCCCATCCGTATCCGGAAATCGTCCGTGATTTCCAGAGGGTGATCGGCGATGAAATCCGTACAGAAATGCTCGAAAAGTACGGGCGTCTCCCGACCGCACTTTTTGCATGCGTTGGAGGCGGCAGCAATGCGATGGGCACCTTCTATCCTTTCATTGAAGACAAGGGTGTCCGTCTGATCGGTGCCGAAGCCGGCGGTGAAGGAGTTGAAACAGGCCGTCACGCAGCAACACTGGCCGGTGGTACAACCGGCGTATTCCATGGAATGAAATCTCTTTTCCTGCAGGACGATGAGGGACAGATCACACCTGTCTATTCAATATCCGCAGGCCTTGATTATCCGGGGATCGGTCCTGAGCACGCCCATCTTTTCGAAACAAAGCGGGGGGAATACCATCCGATAACCGATGGGGAAGCGATTGATGCATTTGAATACTTAAGCAGGATGGAAGGTATTATTCCCGCCATTGAGAGCGCCCATGCCATCGCCCTCCTGCAGAAAATGCATGTGGAATTCAAGCCCGAAGACATGGTCGTTGTCACACTTTCGGGGCGCGGAGATAAGGACGTCGAGGCCATCGGCCGTTACCGCGGACAGATTGTCTGAAAAGGAGAAGAATATGGATACTCAAGGTCAAACGAACCTGGCAAACCAGGACGGCCAGGCAGCCCGGGCGAACCGGATCGATACTGCTTTCACCATCCTTCGCAAAGAAGGCAAAAAGGCTTTTATCCCCTTTATCACTGCCGGTGATCCGTCGATCGATGCTTCTTATGAAATTGCAAAGGCGATGATCGAAAATGGGGCGGATCTTATTGAGTTTGGAGTGCCATATTCCGATCCCTCAGCAGACGGGCCGGTTATCATGCGGGCGGATGTGCGTGCGTTGTCGAACGGCACCCGCCTCGCCGATGTTTTTTCCCTTTCGAAGCGAATATCCGGAGAATTCATACATGTACCCGTCGTTCTGCTTTTATACTTCAATTCGATTTTTGTCTACGGGCTCGAGCGGTTTTTTGAAGCCTGCGAAAAAGCAGGTATTTCCGGCGTGATCATTCCTGATCTTCCTCTTGAAGAAAGGGATGAAGCACGTCCCTTTGCCGATGCGCATGGTGTTTACCTGATTTCCATGGTGACGCCTGTCTCTCATGAAAGGACAAAACGGATTCTTGCACAGGCACAGGGGTTCCTGTACTGCGTCGCATCCCTTGGCGTCACCGGTGAACGGGCCTCTTACTCCACGGACTTCAAAAACTACTTCGACAACTTGAATCAGCTTTCCGATATTCCGAAGTGTATCGGGTTCGGCGTATCCGATCCTGAGCAAAAAAGAGAACTGGAAACCTACTGCGACGGCGTTATTGTCGGTTCTGCCATCGTACGTCGGATAGAGGATTGTATCAAAGAAGGTCTGACAACCAGGGAAACAGCCGCGCGGCTTGGCACATATGTCCGAACCTTTACGGAGGTATCCCGATGATTTTACCGTCCTATGATGAGTTTTCCGATCTGACAAAAACAGCCCGCATTATTCCTGTCATTCAGAAGATAAACGCCGATCTGTTCACGCCGATCTCTGTGTTCCAGAAATTCGGATGCCGCCCGCACTCGTTCCTTCTTGAAAGCGTCGTCGGAGGCGAACGCTGGGCGAGATATTCGATCATGGGCAGGAATCCCATCATTTCCTTCTCCGTGGCAGCCGGAAAAACATCGTACACCAAACTAGGCCAGAAATATCCCAGCGAGCTTCTGGGGGATACCGTTCTTTCCCAGTTGGCTGAACTCCTCCGGCAGTGCGAATCGGAAAGTTTTTCCTATGTTGATCATTTCTACTGCGGACTCTTAGGCTATTTCGGCTATGATTTCATCCGCTACTGCGAAATTCTTCCTGACAACAACCCGGATACAATCGGTCTTCCCGACTGTGACCTGTCGGCTCCCGGCGAAGTCATTGTTTTTGATCATCTCAAAAATGAAATCTCCGTCATCGTCAATGTCTTTTCGGAAGCAGGAGCCGACTCCTATGAAAAAGCTGCTTACCGCATCAGTGAAATCATCGCAGAAATTCAAAGTCCCGTCGCATCCGAGCCATCCCGCGTCCATCCCGAGGATCTTCTTTTTGTTCCGCAGACCAGCATGAAAGATTTCTGCCAAAGCGTCGAAAAGGCCAAATCATATATCCGTGACGGCGATATTTTCCAGGTAGTCCTGTCACAGCGGTTCACGGCAGAATACCAGGGCGATCCCCTTCCCATATACCGCGCACTCCGCAGCGTGAACCCGTCCCCCTATATGTTCTACATAGAGCTTGAAGACGCCTCCATTGTTGGCTCTTCACCGGAAATGCTCGTCCGTGTGACCGACCGCTGCATTGAGACCTGTCCGATCGCAGGCACGCGGCCACGCGGCAAAGATAATACGGAGGACCATCTCCTCGAGGCTGACCTGCTTGCCGATGAAAAAGAAATATCCGAACATTACATGCTTGTAGATCTTGCAAGGAACGATGTCGGAAAAGTCGCAGCCTTCGGTTCTGTAGAAGTCAAAAACATGGGGCATGTCGAAAAATACTCCCACGTCATGCACATCGTCACCAACGTCGAAGGAATCCTGCGCACAGGGCAGTCGACCGTCGATGTCCTCTCTTCCCTTCTGCCGGCCGGAACACTGTCCGGCGCACCCAAAGTCCGCGCAATGGAAATCATAGATGAGCTTGAGCCGCTTCGCCGAGGTGTATACGGAGGCGCCGTCGGTTATCTCGGATTCGATAAAAACATGGACACATGCATAGCCATCCGCACCGCTGTCATCCGTGGAGGCAAAATACATGTACAGGCCGGTGCCGGTATCGTCGCCGACTCCGTTCCCGAGACTGAATACCTTGAAAGCATGAGCAAAGCAAAGGCACTCTTCGTTGCCTTGGAAAAAGCAGGTACACTTCGATGATTTTATTAATTGATAACTTTGACTCATTCACATACAACGTTTATCAGCTTGCCGGCCAGATCAACCCCGACATTTGTGTCGTCCGCAACAATGCCGTCACACTGTCCGAAATCGAAGACCTCGCACCTTCACATATCATCATATCCCCGGGTCCCGGATTCCCCGTGACCGCCGGCATCTCCATCCCTGCAATCCGTCACTTTGCAGGCAAAATCCCGATACTCGGTATCTGCCTGGGCCACCAGGCGATCGTCGAAGCCTTCGGCGGCATCATCATCCACGCCCCCGAACTTGTCCACGGCAAAAAAAGACCTGTACGCATCCTGCCCGATGAATCCGGGAAAAATCCCCTCTGCCCCCTGTTCAACGGACTCCCTGATACCTTTGAAGTCGCACGTTACCACTCCCTCGCTGCAGATCCGGCGGCAATACCCGACTGCCTTGTCCTTTCGGCCACAGCCCCCGACGACACGGTCATGGGCGTCATGCACCGGGACTTCCCCGTCTACGGCGTCCAGTTCCATCCTGAGTCCATCCTTACAGAACACGGATACAAGATCATGGAGAACTTCCTGGCACAAAGACTATCGGAATAGTGAGTAATCCGGTCTAACAGGACAGCCTGAAACGATAAGAAAAAGTATCTTGGAGGTACGGGACAGGTATATATCTTATATTTGCCGAATGAGTGCAGGTAAACTACCTGATATCATGCGTTAAAACCTTATATCCTGGAAAACAAAACGTAAAGCCTATTCATGCTGGTTTGTAAAATCTGCACACACCTCGTATTCGAGCGGGACTGTTTGTTGTGTTCAAATTGAACTATTTTATATTATTATATTAAAAACATTAAAAACATAATAATTTCTGTAACAATTACACCGAGTTATACGTTTATGTAGTATAAGAGAATTTCTACTTTTTGATTATAAACGCTTTTCATAAAATCTGTAATAAAGGAGGTATATCAGCTATCCACAAAGATGAATATAAATAATAATAAGGAGAATTTTATGAAGAAAGTACGTGTCCTATCCGTGTTAGTAACGCTTGTTTTTTTAGTCTCTGCGGCATCGATAAGTTCAGTTTCTGCAGTAAATTCATCAGATAACTCCAGCGGCAGCACTCTCAAACAAGGTGTTTCTGAAAAACTTAATTATAAATTTCTTTCTCAAGTGCTTGTCTCAACTAATGTTATTAATGAGGCCCAAGTTAACGCTACTAAAATGATAACATATTCAACAAATAGTCTTTCACAATATTTGCCTCCCAAGGCCGGGGTAACAGAAATCGCACTTATACAAGATTCGTACATAAATGTATATACGATAGATTTTACTAAAGCAAACGGCAAAAGAACGATTCTCGAATATCATTCTGACGGATCTTCTTCTGTATCGGAATATGATAAACAGTCCGGAGAACTAATTGTTGAAAACAGCAAAAAACAACAACAGAAATATTCAAAAGAACAGCTGGCAGGAATACATCAGGAAATGTCTCCCGAATTGCAAAAAGAAATAGACGACTATTTAAAGAACGGTCAAATTGATAAAATCAAGGAAATTCCTGGAATCAAAGTTATTGAAGACGGAAATGATACTTTAATTGAAATGGAGAGGGACTAGACATCCAAATCATCGATAAATGCAAGTTCACTTAACAATTCAAGTGATACTAGCCATCAAGCTGTCACCATAGATTATCTGCCAGACAATCATTCAATTCCTCCTCGGTCCTCGAACTCTATTTCCCTATTGGGCATTTACGCAGACGGTTATTGTGCAATTTATTATCCGCAAAAAATTTTTGGAACAGAGAGGTGCATCATGCCGGAAACTATTCAACCCCTCTATTTTCTTCACATTATGGGAGCAGTGTTAATTGCCTATTCGCTTGCCTTGACTTTTTACTATTCCAGGACAACGCCTGGCACCATATACGCATTTGGCGGATATGGCTGTTTCAGGGAGCGTTTTAGAGCCAGCAAGGAAGTATGGGAGGTTAGCCAGAAAATCGCCGGCCGCTGGATTTTTGGATTTGGGGTTGCTGAAATCGTGTTAGGATTTATAACGAATGCGATTCCTCCGACTTTTAACGGGCCTATGTTTCAGGCTGCTTGTGTCTACCTGCCAATCCCCTTATGTATGCTTGGAATTGAGATTCATATGAGGAAAATATTTACCGAAGATGGTCAAAGAAAATAATTTATCAAACTCGGCAAATAGTATCATCGCCATATTCTCGTAAACAAAAGAATCTGTCTCTATAGGGGAGGCAGATTCTTTTTTTGTACTTCATTCATTCGAAATACGAGCTGACTTTTAGTGTGTGTTCTTATAAATGAGTATGCCTGCCGCGGTATCCCGAGAGTTCAGTTTAAATGAAAAGAGAGCACAAATCAGTTGCTAAATCTACTTGCTAAGCAAACGACGCCCATCACCCTGACGCTGCAGCCGGAACAATCATATGTCTCAAAAGTGCAGACTTCTGTTGTACAGATTTTTGAATGTATAACTGATTGAGGACAATGGCAATCATCCATGTCAGCGCGTTTCCAATAATAGCTCCATATATATTCATCCCGGGAATACGAATCAGGGTATAATTGCAAATCAGTTTGGCTGATATACCAACAAGTATTGTTGCCGGTGAAACAAGTGGGTGCCCGATGGACATCAGAATACCTGATTGGACGATTTGCACCGTGCTTAAGACGGCAAACCTTTTTCCGGATGTCTGCAGTTTCATCTTTGCATGCTTCAGCAAACCTGTTGTTTTGATCTTCCTTAGCGTCCGCAGGACGCCATGCGGGGAACGGATAATGCCTTTCGAGTAGATTCCGCAGGATTGCGAAGCAATCCGAGGTTCTAATCTTCCTTAGCGTCCGCAGGACGCCCTGCAGGGAAAGGATAATGCCTTTCGAATAGATTCCGCAGGATTGCAAAGCAATCCGAGGACTGACCGAGTGAGAAAGGCATTATCCCTTTCCCCGACCTGACCGAGCGAGAAGGCCATATGCTTTATTTATGGTACGGTTCCCCCCTGTCAATCCGAAACGCCCTGTAGCACTGTTCAAGCAGAATAAGCCGCGTCATCTGATGCGTAAATGTCATCGGCGAAAGGCAGATACGCTGATCGGCACGTGCTATCACCTCCGGTGACAGTCCGTTGGAACCGCCGATTACACAAGTAAGCTCCGCGCCCCCTTTATCAAATGCTTTTATCAGTTCACCGGAAAATTCTTCTGATCCGTACATTTTTCCTGCAAGATCCAAAAGCCAGACATATGTTCCGTCTTTAATTTGAGCTAACAGCTTTTCACCCTCTTTTGCGAGGGCAACATCCCTCGGCAGTTGATCCGGTGAATCCGGCACCTCGATAATTTCAACTTCACAATACCGGCTAAGACGTTTTTTATATTCGCAAATGCCTTCGATCAGCCACTTTTCCTTTACTTTTCCTGCTGCGATGATTCGAAGCCTCATATAAGTTCTACCGCAGAATTTGTTTTGTCGCTTATTTCAGAAGCCGCTACAGAAGCTGGCTCATGTAATACTTCGCGAAATATTTGAGTGGTTTCGCTTACCAGGCACACAGCTTCCGTGTCCTGCGAATCCACATAAAGAATCACAGGTTCCGTGGGATAATACCGGTTGGCGACAGAAAGAAAATAATGTTCCCCGCGGACAGCCGACTCGTTTTTCATTGCCCTAACGATTTCCTTCTCTGCAGTCATAGGCGAATTATTATCCTGGCTTAGATGGGCAAGCACAAAGTGCTTTGTTCCGTTCCTGTATAAAAAGCAGACGGCATCGGCACAGTCAGAATTGCACAGATGTCCGAATTCACCGTCAACCCGCTTTTTCAGATACCACGGATACTCACCGTTCCATAGCATATCATGATCATAATTAGCCTCAATCAGCACGACTTCGCTCCCGACAACAGCATCCCTGACATCATCGCTGAAATGTCCGAGATCAGTCGCGACGGCCATCGACCTCCCTTTGTAGCAGAAACGGAATCCGCAGGAACCATCCGCATCATGCGGAGTTGAAAAAGGCACGACCTCCACAGGTCCGATGAAAAAAGACTCTCCGGAATAGATGACATGATCCAATTCTGTCCTATGCGGTTTCTTTTCAGCAGAACGAATACCCCGCCATGTATGTTTCGTCGCATAAATCGGGATTTCGAATTTGCGCACAAAAACATCCAGGCCTTTCATATGATCGCTGTGGTCATGTGTTATAAGAACGGCATCAATTGTATACGGATTCTGTCCAACCTGTTCAAGGGCTGTGACAATAGCTTTGGTTGTACAACCGACATCAATCAGGATACGTGTTCCTTCAAACTGGACAAATATGGAATTTCCGCTGCTTCCGCTATAGAGCGGGATCATTTGTATGTAATTATCCACTAAAAATCATCTCCGCAAAATCCGAGCCAGCCGTTTGACCGGCTCTTCCTCATTCTGTCACTCAAGTAAAACTCTTCAGAAGCTTCCGGCGTCCGGTCTCTGGCTCACAGTATGCTGATCATCCATTCGTTCCATTTTTGCCCCGAGCGCCGTCAGTTTTTCAACAATCTTCTCATATCCGCGCTCAATCCGCTGCGCTTCGGTAATGATCGTCTCACCATCGGCTGCCAGTCCTGCTAGGACCATAGCCGCACCTGCGCGCAAATCCATGGCAACGACCAAGGATCCGTTGAGCTGTGTCGGGCCGGATACCAGGGCTACTTTATCAATAATCGAAATATTAGCGCCCATTGTCTGAAGCTCAGTTACATATTGAAAACGATTATCCCATACGTTCTCATGCATGCGGCTCACACCTTCCGCCATGCACAGAAGCACGGTTGCCTGTGGCTGCAGATCCGTCGGAAAACCGGGATAAGGCATTGTCTTGAAGTTGACAGCCGTTATAATTCCGCAGTCTGTAACTGACACACGTATTGCATCATCACTCTCGTCAACATCAAAACCCATTTCAATCAGTTTAGCCGTAAGAGGCTCCATATGTTTCGGAATCAGATTCCGCACTGTGACATCGCCCCTTGTTACTGCGGCGGCAATCATATAGGTACCGGCTTCTATCTGATCAGGAATAATGGAGTAAGAGAACCCGCCCGGAAGAACCGGAACACCTTTGATGCGGATCGTATCCGTACCTGCACCCTTGATATTCGCGCCCATCGCATTCAGGAAGTTCGCGACGTCAACAATATGCGGCTCCTTGGCAGCATTTTCAATGGTTGTCAGTCCTTCTGCCTTTGTTGCAGCAAGCATGATGTTAATCGTTGCTCCGACACTGACAACATCGAGGAAAATATGTGCACCGACAAGTTTATCAGCTACAATACGGATGATTCCGCTGCGGATGTCCGACAGCCCGGTACCTTTGGCGCCAAGCTTGGCAAACCCCTTTAAATGAAGATCGATGGGTCGGGTCCCGAAATTGCATCCGCCCGGCATATGCATGGTAGCTTTCTTATATCTGGAAAGAAGGGCACCCAGAAGATAATAGGAGGCCCTGATGTTTTTGACCTTGTCATGGGTAGCCTCATGAGTATTGATCGTTGTCGGATCAATCTTGAAAATTCCATCCCCCAACGGTGTAATAACCGCACCTAAAGTCTCGCAAATTTCAAGCATGGCCCGGACATCTGCGATATCCGGCACGTTTTCAAGCATACAGGGACCGTCGAGCATCATGGAAGCCGCCAGTATCCCCAATACTGCATTTTTGCTTCCGCTTACGGAAACCTCCCCGGTAAGCTTTTCTCCACCAATAATCCGATAACTAGGCATGGTATTCCCCTTTCAGACGTTCACTTTGTAATTGGTCAATCGTTATGATTTTGAGGTCTTCCGCTGGCTCCGTCGGCTTTGGCTTGCTGACTCTGGGCGGCTGTGGTCTCACTAATTTATCACCGGGTGCAACAGTCTTTTTTGATTCGCCGGAAACGGAAGTTTCGCCGGAAACGGAAGTTTCGCCTGAAGACTCCAGTGCGGCACGACGGACGGCCGAGCGCGACACAGCGTGTGTTTTTGCAGATCCTGCGGTCAGGCTCCCGTCTGTATCCGCCGGATCAGATGCTGTTGTCCTTACCTTGGCCGCACTGTCTTTGTTCTGATTCGGATTCACTAAAGCTTTTTCCTTTGAAGCATGCAATGAAGCATGCGATCTCTTAGCCGCTTCAAACCGCGCAGGCAGAAGATCCGACGGGGAAGCTATGGAATAATCTATTTCGTCCTCTTCCGGCATCGACAGAAGGAAGGAAAGCAAATCTTCAATCTGCACCTCAGTAAGCTGTGCCAGCTCCTGAATTGGAATGTCAATTTCTTCCGCTGCTGAAAGGAGGTAGCTTTCTGCGTTTTCATATACGAGTTCATGCCTTGGAACGTCGGCATGAATAGCGGCAAGTGTCTCCCTGTATGTTTTTTCGGCTTTCGGGATTGTCACGACAAATTCTGTTCCCTTCCCGAGTACACTGGCAACAGTAATCGTTCCGCCCTGAATTTCTGTCAGCTCTTTTGCTATGGAAAGACCCAGGCCGGTTCCTCCGAATTTTCTGGAACCGGTGGAATCAACCCGGTAAAACCGGTCAAAAAGACGCTGCAGGTTATCTTTGGCAACACCCATACCGTTATCAGCCACTTTGAGAGAAATATAGTCATTTGTCAACTGTACCGATACACTTACATATCCGTGATAATCCGTATATTTGATCCCGTTTGATACCAGGTTCGTCAGGATTCTGTCGATGGCTGACGCATCACCATATACAGGCGGAATAATGGAAAGAACAAATGATTCAAGCTGGATCTGCTTCTCGACAGCATGTACCTGCATCCTGCTGACTACCTGCCGCATTACGGATACAATGTCATACTGAGACATCTTGGCCCTTATGCCGCGGCTATCAATGGATGATAATAATAAAAGGTTCTGCACAAGATTGTCCATACGGCTTGCATCATCATGGATTCTCATTATGTCATTACGGATATCAGGCATCGACTTGCCTTCGAGACCCCAATCAAGAAGTGTCTCCGAGTATCCGGAAATCGTTGTAAGCGGAGTCTTGAGTTCGTGGGAAACATTCGCAACAAACTCTTTTCGCTGCTTCTCCTGTCGTTCCTGCTCCGTAATATCCTGAATGATAATGATCCAACCGGGTTTGTGATAAGGTGCAAGCTGGGTCTGTGTAAGGCGAAGCCGAACGGTACGTTCATTAATATTCACTACACCTGTGATGTTAGGCGTCTGAAGCACAAGTGCTGCCTGAATTCCATTATCACTTCCAATTTGTGATAAAAAACCCTGAAGTGTCTGCGGAGCCTTCTCCATTTCCAGGATTGCGTTTGCAGAAGGGTTAACAGTAATAAGCTTTCCATCCCCGCCATAGGCAAGGATTCCAACTTCCAACTCTCGGAGAATTGTCTCAGATGTATCCTTTTCCTGCTCGAAATTTGCCATGATTTTCTTGAGTTTCCTGTCCGCTTCCGTTTTTGAAAACTTTGTTTTCGCAAATGAATAGAGGAACCCTAAAAATAAACCGAATAATATGCCTGAGATAACGAGAATAAGCGCCAATAAGGGGTTTGCCTTCATCTGCGCCCAAAAACTTGCAGTCCCTTCAGAGGCTGCCTGATATTGAATAAAATTCAATCTAATCGGCATTTTATCACTCAGGCCTGACTCTTATCAAAGTAGTAGCCAACTCCTCGTTTTGTCAAAATATACCGATAATTGCTCTGATCGGGTTCGAGTTTCTCCCTGGTGCGCCGGACCGTAACATCAACGGTCCTAACGTCCCCGTAATACTCATATCCCCAAACTTTTTCTAATAGCGTCTCTCTGGAAAATACCTGTCCGGCATTCTGCGCGAGGAAACGAACCAGTTCGAACTCTCTTAGGGTAAGCTCCAGAACCTTCCCGCCAAGACGAACCTGATATGCATCCGTATCAATTTCAAGCTCTCCGAAAGAAAGAACCTTGCTGTTGTCAGACAGTTCATTCTCTGCAAGACTCATGCGGCGAAGCTGTGCCTTGACGCGTGCAAGTACTTCCCTGACAGAAAACGGCTTGGTAATATAATCATCAGCACCGAGTTCAAGGCCAAGGACCTTGTCAATCTCTTCACTCTTCGCAGTTAACATGAGAATCGGAATGTTTGTCTGAAGCCGAAGCTTCCTGCAGACATCAAATCCATCCATGCGGGGCAGCATGCAGTCCAGTAAAATCAAATCAGGTTTCATGGAAATACCCATCTCCAGGCCCATAGCTCCATCAGATGCTGTAATGGTCGTATATCCTTCACGCTCTAAATTGGCCTTCAGAATATCAACAATATTCGGCTCATCATCCACAATCAGGATTTTAGCACTCATAAAGGAATCTCCAATCTCTTGTTTTCATAATTCATACAAAGGATAATTTGTTCATATAACTTATCATATACCTAAAATACGGCTAGGGTAATTATACCATAATCTTACGTTTTGTAAGGGAAGAAACAAAAAAAAGAAAGCCTCCAGCGATGAACTGGAGGCTTTCATAAGATCCGGCAGCGATCTATCTTCCCGGCCCGTTACCAGGCAAGTATTGTCGACACCAAAGAGCTTAACTACTGTGTTCGGGATGGGAACAGGTGTAGCCTCTTGGTAATAACCACCGGAATGGC
>Ga0209540_10000345_pt1 | contig 46734 bp, 45 predicted proteins | sample BarGraIncu01121A_FD_184501 | JGI IMG/M metagenome (GOLD analysis project Ga0209540, IMG submission 184501) | Arctic peat soil microbial communities from Barrow, Alaska - Barrow Graham LP Incubations 011-21A (SPAdes) (version 2) | ecosystem: Environmental > Terrestrial > Soil > Wetlands > Peat... | reverse complement strand
GATAGCTATCGTGGATTGCTCCCGCATTCACTTTGTCGTTTCACGACAGCGAATGCTCCCTCCGCCAGCTGGCGGACAAATGCCCATAGCCTCGGTCGTTAGGCGGCATTTTAGAAAAAAAAGAAAAGACATATCTAGACGTTTACAAGCGACATTTTGTTTTGACGAAAAGAGAAATCGAAGAACAATTCAATCGACCGAATTCAGACTTATCCGACTTGACTGAGAACTCGAAAATTAAAGCAAAAGTAAGAAATAACGGAAAGACAAAATACTTAAAAATAGGAATATAAACAACTAAAGAAAAACAATTATGAGTGTAAGAAATTTTTGGACAGTTCTCTTGAAGATATTAGGAATTTGGTTAGTGATTGGAGGATTCACAACGGTATCACAATTTATATCTGCATTTTCGTATATTGGTACTATCAACGGGAATTGGTGGAATGCTTTGTCTGTAATTGGACTACTTTTTCTGACAATCGGTGTATATGTTTTTGTTTTATGGCTTTTTGTTTTCAAGACCTCTTGGCTTATCGACAAATTGAAACTTGAAAAAGGTTTTAGTGAAGAAAATATTGAATTTAATATTCAAGGTTCGTCAATTATAAAGATTGCAACTATTGTAATAGGTGGATTGATTTTCATAGATAGCTTGCCACAATTTTGCAGACAAACTTTCACTTTTTTTCAACAGAAGAGCATGTTAGTTGAAAATCCTACGACAGGCTGGATTATCTTTCATTTAGTAAAAACAGTTATTGGTTATTTACTTATGACAAACAGCAAACTTGTTGTCGAATTCATTGAGAGACGAGACAAGCATGTAGACTAATTTTCTCTTGAAAAACAAACTGACGAAAAAACAACAAGAAAAAAACGACCACCTAACACCCGCCTATGCGCATTGGCTGGCTGACGTGCATTACGGCATCCCGATAGCTATCGTGGATTGCTCCCGCATTCACTTTGTCGTTTCACGACAGCGAATGCTCCCTCCGCCAGCTGGCGGACAAATGCCCATAGCCTCGGTCGTTAGCTGTAAGTGTAAAAAAAGAAAAAGAAAAAGAAAAAGACGGACTTAAACGACTGAAAATAAACTATTATAACACTCCTCGGTCGTTAGCTGCAACTATGTAATCAAACAGTATCAACAGTATACTAATTTAACTTACTGAACAAAACAGAATTAACATTTTGCACATTTATGGTTGAATAAATAGAATAAAAAAATATGAAAACAAAACATTTCTTATTTATAATCCAGTTTAGTATTTTTTCAGTTGGACTTTTCGCACAGAATAATGACAATTGGAATGAAAAAACATCAGAATTAAAGAATAATGAAGAAGCTGAATTAATAATTAGAGTTGGCGATATTGATAATTTTGGATTCGGCTGGCCGAATGGTTACGACCCATTTACAGGTGAAGATACTCCAATACATGTTTTCCCTTGGTACGGTGATGCAAATGATCCCAAAGGGACTGATTGTATTTATGTCGGAACCAGTTATATCTACGGAAGCAATATATACCGAGATGGATATACAGGAACAACAAAAAGACCAAGTAATTTGCCGCAATCAATTGATTTAAATTATTCCCTTGAAAGTATTAATTTGAAAGAGGCAATGCTTCAATTATTTGTTGATGATTTTCAAGCTCAAGGAGTGCATTCAAATTTTCAAGTGAAAATTAATGGACAAAGAATTTCATATATTGAGAATATTATCAATGCCTTAAATCAAAGTGGTCCAAGAGGAAAAATGATAAATGTCAAATTATTAAATGAACATTTGAATTTGGTAAAAACGGGCAAACTTAGTATTGCCATTGACGATACAATATCTGGTATTGGAGATGGTTTTGCAATTGATTTTGTACGTTTACTTATAAACCCTAAACCATTAAAATATAAAGGTACGGTTAATGTAAAAGTTATAGATTCACAAACGGAAAATCCTATAAAAGATGTGTTTGGTACAGTTTCAAATATAGTAGAATCAACCACAAATCAAAACGGAGAATTTATAGCTCACAATATTCCGGCAGGTATTGCAAGTGTTACAGTTTCGAAATCCGGTTATAATACTAAAACCCAAAATGACAATCTTATAACAGGACAAGAAGTAAATATGATTATCAAAATGGATAAATCAAATGAATCAATTAGCAAAATAACCGAAGAAATTGAAAAAGAAAACAAACTAACACTTCAAGTAATTAATTTCGAATACGCAACTGCAAATTTAACACTAAACTCTATAGCTATATTAACCCAAATTTTTGAAACAATTAAACAACTACCAGATTTAAAGATAGAAGTATGTGGACATACAGATTCAGATGGTGATACTAAATACAATATAAATTTGTCTTTGGAACGGGCACAAAATGTAATTAATTGGTTTATAAATAAAGGCATACAAAACAAACAACTGATTATTAAAGGATATGGAGAAACAACACCAATTGCAAGCAATAATTCAGATGAAGGGAGAGCTAAAAATCGGCGTGTAGAACTGAAAATTGTAAAAGAATAGATAGAACATTCACGTTACCTTTTTTTCTATCATACTTTTAATGTGGCGATGAGATATATAGATTTCGATTAGCGAATATAATATGGATTAAGCAATACGATGGTTCGAATAAAGCACTATGAATCTACTATGAATTTGTTGCGAAAGTTACTGAAAACAAACACCTAACAGCTAACACCCGTCTATGTGCATTGGCTGGCTGACGTGTATTTCGCAGTCCCGATAGCTATCGGGATTGCTCCCGCATTCACTTTGTCGTTCCACGACAGCGAATGCTCCCTCCGCCAGCTGGCGGACAAATGCCCATAGCCTCGTTCGTTAGGGGCAATAGCAAAAAATGAAAAGAAATAGAAAACTTGACACCTTATTACGAAAGAAATAATGCGTTTAGCTATGATTAAACTTATGCTAAACAGACTTTAATATTATTTTTTAAACAGTTTCTTATTATTTAATTGTTTTTTATTTCAACAGAATTTAACTGACTAATACTCTAATTCTTTATGAGAAGTCTAATTAATTTTATTTTTGTTGCGCTTTTTTTTGCAACATCAGTTTCTTTATTTTCCCAATCCACCAATCCGTCAGATTTTCCCCAACTCATTTATGCCCGATTTGAAAGGCAAGTAACAAATTTTCCTCAGGAAAAAGTTTATGTTCAGACCGATAAACCCTATTACAGTGCAGGCGAAGAAATTTGGTTTAAGGCCTATTTGGTGAATGAAACTACGCTGGAACCAAATTCCTTGAGCCAATTTGTTTATGTGGAGCTGATTGACAAAATGGACTCGGTATTGTCTCGGGTGAAAATCAAAAAAGATTCAGCAGGTTTTGCCGGTCACTTTACACTAAAACCGGAAATCCCTAACGGAACCTATTCGTTGCGTGCTTATACTTATTGGATGCAAAATGTTGGAAATGATTTTTTCTTCTCTAGAAATATTTTAATCGGGAATAAAATTGATGACCACATATCCAGCAAAATAACCTATGGCACAGCTGTTAATGAGTTGATTCCGGCAACTCTCACATTTACTGATGCAGCACAAAATCCAATAGCCGGAAAGAAAGTTGAAATCAAACAAAACTGGGATAGTCCAAAAAAGAAAACCTTTTCGATGATTACCGCCAAAGACGGTACTGTAAAGTGGCATATAGCAATCGACCCGAAAGATGATTCCAAAAAAGACATACAGGTTTCAATGGACGATGAGAAGTATAAAACCAATATCTCACTTCCCGAGTTTAGTTCTGATTTTGATGTGCAGTTCTTTCCCGAAAGCGGAAATTTGCTGGATAATGTCTTACAATGTGTAGGTTTTAAGGCTATTGGCAAAGATGGATTGTCTGTCGACATAACAGGAAAAGTCTTTACCGATAAAAATGAGGAAATTTGTGAGTTGTCCACTTTGATTAATGGAATGGGTAAATTCTCGATAAAAACCCAGCCCAATGAACGTTATTATGCATTGGTTAAGCGGGCAAATGGTATTGAAAAAAGAGTTGAACTTCCAAAAATACAAACTACAGGTGCTGCAATTCAGTTGGTATATAATCGGGGGAAAATTTTATATAAAGTCGCCAATCAGACCAAGATTCCGAATGAATCACTGTATTTGCTATTACATTCCAGAGGAAAAGTATTTGTGATACAGCCTCTGAAAGATCTTGAGGGTCAAATTTCCGAATCGTTGCTGCCGGGGGGAATAGTTTCACTTTCTGTTATCGATTCGTTGGGAAATACCTATTGCGAACGTTTGAGTTTTGTCAGAAACTTTAATTTTCCGACTGTTTCCATGCAAAGCGATAAACCTGTTTATTCCAAACGGGAGCTGGTGAATCTGGATTTCAACGTTCTTTCTCAGCAGGGAAATCCGCTAAAAGGAAACTTTGCAATTAGTGTTACAGATCAACAAACCGTTAAGCAGGATTCGTTGGCGGATAATATTATAAGTAACTTATTATTGACTTCGGATATTAAAGGCTATGTAGAAGACCCCGGGGCTTATTTCGTGGATAATAAAACAGCTACCAGAGAAAAAACCGATGTATTAATGTTGACTCAGGGCTGGCGGCGGTTCAATACGGCTGATATTGTAAAAGCCTCGTACCAACCACCCAAATTCTATTTGGAAGTAGGTCAGGTGCTTTCAGGAAAAGTAATAAACCTGTTTAATAAACCATCCAAGAAATGTGGAATAATTATGATTCCGTCCTATAAATCCAACGTAAAATTAGCACGAACTGATAGCTTGGGGCGTTATTCCATTGATGGGATTCAATTTCCGGATAGTTCATCATTTATATTAAAAGCTAAAAGGGGAAAAAACCTGGGAGACGTAGAGATAATTCCTGATTCCGATGTTTTCCCTAAGCCAAGCGTATATATTCCAACGCTTCTAAAAGCCAATGTGGCTACGGTGGAGCAGGATGAATATTTCAAACAAAGCAAGGAGAAGTACTTTACAGATGGAGGCATGCGGGTTATTAACCTGGGTGAAGTTACCGTCAAAGCTGCAAAAAAAGAACCTGATTTCATCGATTCTTTTTATTATCCGGGAACTGAGGATGCCTTGATAACATCCGAAAAATTGAAGCAATTTCCAGGGCAAGGTGTTTTGCAAATTTTAACAATAACGATGGCCGGTATTCATGTCGTTGAAAATCAAAAAAGACAAGATGGATCAATTGGACCTCTATTTTCGATAGATGGAGAACTGGGCGATCCAAAGATTCTGGTTGATGGTATGCGGATACAAGATATGAATGATTTAAAGTATATAAACTTAGATGAAGTGGAGACTATCTCTTGGTTTAAGTCAGATGGTGTGATTTTAATTAGGCTCAAGAAATGGGAGGATAGAAAATCACAAAAGCCAATAAGCCTAACGACGGTTAGCCCGCTTGGCTATCAAAAACCGGCAGAGTTTTATGTACCAAAATATAATGTTGACAGCGTGCGTATGAGTGATAAAGCCGATTTAAGAACTACCATTTATTGGAATCCAAAATTGGAAACAGATGATAATGGGAACATTCACGTAAGCTTCTACACGGCTGATAAAGCCAATAATTATTCGGTTGTTATGGAAGGAATTACCAAAAGTGGAGAGATTTGCAGGTTTGCAGGTCATTTAAGGAGAGAAAATCAATAGCCCAAATTTAATAGGTTGAATTATTTGGTTTAAGATTCTGTAAAACGTCTTCATTTTGTAATTTTTAAATGCCGCATCTTTAGTGTCTGTTAAAATAAAGAAGCGGTAGATTGAAATCTATTCTTGATTACACTTAAAATCTCCCTGTTCAGTGTAGTTTGTTCCATCAGATGTTGAGCAAAGAGTCTCGCTTTGTTCAAACTAAATGAATGTTTCGGAGATACAGACAATTTCTTAGTTTTTGAATCAAAAAACCACCGCTCCCGCACGATTGCATCGTGTGGGAGAATGTACATTAAACATTTAAAAAGAGTCAAAATTATTAATTTGGAATTTTAAATGCTATCCGGTAAAGACATTTATTATTATTAACTAATGCCACACGATGCAATCGTGCGGCAGCAGGGGTTTTCTGTATATAAAAGAATAAGAAATTTACCGGTAAGACTTATAAAACTAACTTCGAAATAAGATTTGAGAATACTATACTAAAAAAACTCCCGTACTTCCAATTGGAAATGCGGGAGTTGTTTTCAGTGTACAGTTAACAGTCTACCGACTATAAACTACCGACTATTAACTATTTTGTCAACAATGCTTTTACTTTTTCCGAAATCAAGCGTCCTTCGGTTTTTCCGGCTAATTGTTTGCTTGCTACGCCCATTACCTTTCCCATATCTTGTGGTCCGGTTGCACCAACTTGAGCAATAACGGCAACCACAGCGGCTTCCAGTTCGGCATCTGTCATCTGAGCAGGCAGGTAACGTTCAATCACGGTGGCTTCGGCTAATTCATTTTCGGCCAGTTCGGGGCGGTTTTGTTCGGTATAAATTTGAGCCGAATCCTTGCGTTGCTTTACCATTTTTTGCAGTATTTTCACTGCTACTTCATCCGGTAAACTGCCGTCTGATCCTTTGGCTGTTTTGGCTTCCAGAAACTCTTTTTTAATTCCGCGTATTGCTTCCAAAGCTACTTTATCACGTGCTAACATGGCGGTTTTGATATCACCGCTTACTTTATCATATAGATTTTCCATTTTTTATTTGTTATATGGTTGATTGGTTAATTAGTTGATTAGGGGTTTAGATGATTAGGAGTTTAGGTGTTGAGTTGATTGGTTAATTAGTAAATTCGTTATTTAGTTATTTAGTTATTTAGTTATTTAGTTATTTAGTTATTTAGTTTTCAGTCATGAATTGTCAACTACCAACTATAAACTACCAACTATAAACTACCGACTATAAACTACTTCATCAATCTTCTTTTCCACGCCGGAATGTTTTCCACATTTTTCAAGGTATTTTCATCCTCGAAATCCTCGAGCGTGAATGTCTGAAGTTCCGGTTCTGGTTCAGCCTCTACCGATTTGCCATAATACTGTTCAAAGGCCTTGTCCGTATCCGGTTTCTTTGGTGTTTCATCGTCGAATAATTCCGTTTCGGATTCAGCATCCGTTTTTATTGTTTCATGAATTTTGGCTGAATCAACGCTGTGTATATCTTTGTGTGTATATGCTTTAGCTACTCTGGCAGGCATACCTGGAATGTCACTTACATCAAAACCGGTAGCTATAAGCGTAATTTTCACCCTGTCTTTTAATTCATCATCAAAACTGGCACCCCAGATAACCTGTACGTTCTCGCCTACTGTGGACATAAACTGATGAATCTGGTCTACTTCTTCCATTCGAATCTGATCGGTATTAGAACAATACAAGCTCAACAGAATCTTGCTGGCTCCGCTTACATCGTTTGTGTTCAGTAAGGGCGAATTAAGCGCATCCTCAATGGCTTTGGTAATACGGTTTTCGCCCGAAGCATAACCGGTATTCATAATGGCTACATTACCATCCTTCATAATGCTGTAAACATCAGCAAAGTCAGTATTAATATAACCCGGAACCGTAATAATTTCGGCTATAGCTTTGGCAGCATTGGTCAACACATCGTCCGCTTTTGCAAAAGCATTAGAGAGTTCCAGATCGGGATAAATTTCTTTCAGCTTTTCATTATTTATCACCAATATGGCATCTACATGTTCACTCAAAGCAGCAACACCTTCCAGCGCTTGCCGTATCTTCATATTTCCTTCGAATGCAAACGGAATGGTAACAATAGCAACTGTAAGAATGCCCAGGTCGTGAGCAGCTTTAGCTACTACCGGCGAAGCACCTGTTCCGGTTCCACCACCCATACCGGCGGTAATAAAAACCATTTTGGTGTTATCCTTTAGCAGGTTTTGAATCTTTTCTATCGATTCTTCCGCCGCTCTACGTGCCACTTCGGGTTTTCCGCCCGCACCCAATCCTTCGGTGGTATCTTCGCCCAACTGAATTTTAGTAGGTACCGGCGATTTTACCAATGCCTGGTTATCGGTATTACAAACCACAAACGATACATCGGTAATTCCCTGACGATACATGTGATTGACAGCATTACCACCGCCACCGCCAACTCCTATCACTTTGATAATTGAACTGTCAACCAGTGGCAATTCTAAAGGCAAACTGTCATCTAAATATCCCATATGTTTTGAATTATTTTATTATCTAAAGTTCAAAGATTCTATTTATCTTTAGACTTTCATATTAAATACAACTTTCAGTCAACCAACAAACCAGTCAACTAATTAACCAATTAACTTATTTACTTATTCACTTCTTTACTTTCAAATTTATTTTCATCGCCAAAGAAATTAAAGAATCCATTGGCTATTTTTTCTCCAAATTTCTTTTTCGGAATTTTCGGTCCTTTTCCGGGATCAACTATTGTTACTTCTATCGGGTGATCCTTTCGATATTCGTTTGTTAGAATAATAGTTCCAATCAATTGCGAATAACAGGGATCGAGATATTTTTCCGGGGTATCGTCGGATAGCCACCCGGAATGGTCTCCAAAACGGGTATAAATACCGGTTTTCTCAGAAATAAAATCAATAATACTTGTCAATTTTGAACCTCCACCGGTTATAACTATACCTGCTTCCAACGAAAACGAGAGATTGTTTATCATATCAAAAATGGTTTGCATTATTTCCTCTAAACGTGCTTCGATAATGGTAGCCAGAAATTTTGTAGAAATGCGAACCGGTATATTCACATCTTCCGCCGAAGGAATTTGAATGTAAATAGGTTCTTCTACAATACTTTCCATGGCAACACCTTTCAACCGTTTCAGACGTTCGGCATTTGCTTCTGTTATTCCCAATTCCTGAATATCTTTGGTGATATTTTTAGCACCCAATGGCACTACCAACAAATTTTGAAGTGCTCCTTCGGCATAAACCGCCAGAGTGGTTGTTGTCGCTCCAAGATTAATCAAAGCACATCCGTCTTCACGTTCTTGTTCTTCGAGTAATACAGTAGACAAAGCCTCTATGGCCAATGGACAATACTCTAAACGAATTCCGGTTCTATCAAAACAACGTTCCAATTCCGTTTTAATGATTACATGACCAAATATCACATGATAATTTGCAGTAATTTGAGAACCCTTTTTATCAACAGGTTCATCCATACGCTTACCATCGAGGTAATATGAAAGCGGAATAATATCAAAAACGGTGATTTCAGAATGCTGTGATTTTGTTTTACATTCATCCAACATTTCATCTAAAAGTGATTCTGTTACAATGTTAGGTTTACCCACAAAACGACTAACCGAAACTGCTATTTGTTTCATGCTTTTAGCACCAATTCCAACAGAAACCATCGAAATATCAGAGATTTTAGCACTGTTTTGTAGCAATTTTTGTATTTCGCTCACTTTAAAAGCAGCGCCTGAAGGTTGTTCAACAATTCCCCATTTAATATCATCAGAAACTTTATATTCTTCCGATAAAATTTTGAGCGAATCATCTGCCAGTATTTCAGCTGCCATGGCCGAAATTCGGGTACTGCCCAAATCAATAGCTATAAATTGTTTATTTGAAATCATAATTTAATGGCAATAAGAGTATCTTTATTTTCCTTAGTCAATACAGTTGGTTGTTCCGATTGTAAACCAAGCTTGTCACAGACAACCTGATCTTTATACTGTAAATCAATCACTTTATATCGATTCCAACCAATTACATTGAAACCTTGAATATATAGTTTGTGTAATTTATTGAGCTTAGACACATAATTATCTAAGGTTCCCAACACGATAATAGCATCACCAACACGTGGAACGAGCTCTATTTTCTGATCATCACGGACAAATATCTGTTCAATTTGTGCATTCCAAAACGGATTTTCCTCCAGATAAGTCACAAAATCAAACATTTTTCCTCTGGCCATTGAAACCGTAACACGACCTGAAACTACCGGCACATAAGCTGCATAATTTGTTGACACAGGCATTGGTTTTCGATCGGCATCAATATAATAACTTCCAAGACCAACTACTCTGAATTTGGGACAACGTTGCAGAATACGTATATGTACAATTCCCGATGGGGTTTTATAACATTGTACATACTTCAGCATTGGGTTCTTTCGTAAAGTCTCTTCAATAGATTCAGTACGAATATGTTTAATGGTTTTCCCTATCGGATTCAGGTTGCTTTGTTCAAGTAAAAGTGCAATATCAGCCTGTGTGATCAATTGTATTTTAGCACTGTCGGCCAATTCTATTTTAAGTTCCTTACAAACTTCCTCTTTATTACTTCCCGAGAAATACCACAATGAAAATACCATATACCCCAAAACCAGCAGGGCAAATAGGGAAATCAATATGTATTTGAGCGTAGGTTTCATAAGAAGAAATTATTTAATTTTAAATTCTCAATTTCCAATTAAAAAAACATTTCATAATTGAAAATTGTAAATTATTTAATTGGGAATTTCTTTAACTGTTCTTTAATCTTTGGCACCAATTTATCTATATCACCGGCTCCAAAAGTAACCAAAACATCTAATTGTTTTTCTTTGAGCAAAGGTAATAGATTTTCATCTGAGCACAATGTTTTGTTTTTAAGTTTAACATCGCGGAATATCAGTTCCGAAGTCACACCTTCGATAGGTAATTCTCTCGCCGGGTAAATGTCCAACAAGATCAATTCATCTAGTTTCGACAATGCATCGGCAAAATCTGATGCAAAGTCGCGTGTTCGGGAATATAAATGTGGTTGAAAAATGCCGGTAATTTTCCTATTTGGATATAAGTTCCTTATGGACGAGATGCTGGCTTTCAGCTCACTGGGATGATGAGCATAATCGTCCATATATACTACTTTTTCGGATTTATACACAACATTAAAACGACGATAAATTCCGGAGAAAGATGAAATTCCAGTACGCAATTCTTCTATTGTAACACCATTGAGCCAGGCCAATGCCATGGCAGCCACACTATTTTCCACATTAATCCGTGCCGGAACGCCTAAACGAACATCGTTAATTCGATCGGTTGGGGTTACAAAATCGAAATGAATTTCGCCTTTTACAGTTTGAATATTTTCAGCATGAAAATCTCCACCTTCATCCATAGAATAGGTGTAGAATTTTACTCCTTTTTGTAATTGAGGTTGAATATCAATTCCTTTACGCATGATTAGAACGCCACCCGGACGAATAAGCGAAGTGAAATGTTCAAAACTTTCACGAAAAGCTTCAGGCGTTTCATATATATCAAGGTGATCGGGATCGGCAGAGGTAATGACGGCCATATAGGGCGAAAGTTGATGAAATGAACGATCGTATTCATCAGCCTCAATCACCACCAAATTACTTTCGTTGGAGAGCAATAAGTTCGTATTGTAATTGTTTGAAATTCCACCTAAAAAAGCATTGCAGGTTACCTGAGATTGATAAAGCAAATGTGCAGTAATAGTGGATGTAGTGGTTTTACCATGTGTACCGGCAATGCAAATTCCTTTACTTTGACGGGTGATATCGCCCAACACCTGAGCACGCTTTTGAATCGTAAAATTGTTTTCCTTAAAATAAATCAGTTGTGGATTATTTTGAGGTATGGCAGGTGTAAGCACCACCAAGGTATTATTTAGTTGTGTAAAAATCTCAGGTATTTGATCAATATTATCTTCAAAACAAACTTTAATACCTTCCGTTTGCAAATCGGAAGTCAACTTGGTTTCAGTCCGGTCGTAACCGGCTACCTGAAAACCCTTTGCATGGAAATAACGAGCCAAGGCACTCATGCCTATTCCACCTATTCCCAAAAAATAATATCTTGTAAACTTATTCATAATTATTTAATTTCCAATATTTCAATTTCCAATTTCCAATTCAAAAACCAACTTTCAAATTATTAATTGAAAATTGGGAATTAATGAATTAGTTTCATCACTTCCTCAGCAATCCGATCTGCTGAATCTTTCTCAGCCAGTTTTAATATATTTGCACTCAGTTTATTTAATTCTTTCTCATCATTAACCAACTCCAACGCTTTGATTATTAATTGTGCTCTTGCATCTACATCGCGTATCATCACTGCCGCATCTTTACGAACTAAAGCCAAAGCATTCTGAGTTTGATGATCTTCGGCAACATTCGGCGAAGGTACTAAAATAACCGGTTTGGCAAGTAAACATAATTCCGAAATAGAACTTGCCCCTGCACGCGATATCACCAAATCTGCAATGGAATAAGCCAAATCCATTCGCGAAACAAAATCGGTAACCAATAAATCAGGTGTTGCAAAGTGTTCAGTTGCCTTACGAGCATCTTCAATATAAAATTTTCCGGTTTGCCATATCACTTGAATATCAGACTTCTTCAGTAGTTCCAATTTGGCAATCACACTTTGATTTATAGTGCGGGCACCCAAACTCCCGCCTACTATTAAAATTGTTTTTTTGCCTGGATCGAAACCGAAAAATTGGTGTGCTTCAGCAGTTTTTGGTGCTATATAAAACAAATCTTGTCGAACTGGATTTCCTGTTAATACAATTTTATTTTTCGGAAAAAATTTCTCCATACCTTCATAAGCCACACAAATTTTAGACGCTTTTTTTGCCAACAATTTATTGGTTACGCCAGCATGCGAATTTTGTTCCTGAATTACAGTTGGAATTCCTAATGCCGATGCTGCTCGAAGTGTTGGAGCACTTGCATAACCACCTACACCAATTACCACGTCCGGATTGAATCGGCTTATAATACGACGCGCCAACATCAAACTACGCAGTAAATTCCAAGCTACTTTTACATTACGAAACAGGTTTTTCCGATCATAACCACTTATAGACAATCCCTCAATCTGATAACCTGCTGCAGGAACACGTTCCATTTCCATCCTCCCCAGTGCACCTACAAAAAGTATATCAGCATCCGGCAATAGTTTTTTGAGGGCATTGGCAATGCTGATAGCCGGGAAAATATGTCCTCCGGTTCCTCCGCCGCTTATAATAAATTTGTATTTCATAGTTGTAAAATATTGAACGCAAATTACGCAAAAAAACGCAAATTATAAAACCATTATTTTAAAATTTAAAAAAATAATCAATAAGTTGCCCTTGGGGGATTTAGAGGGCTTTCATAAACTATCCAATTCCACAACCGGAATTCCATCATCAGGCGATTCTATTGTTTCATCAATGAGTTCATTTTCGTTTTTAATCTGACGCGTGATGCCTAGAATAATCCCGAAATAAATACATGTTATCAGTATCGAAGTTCCGCCTCTACTTATCAGTGGTAATGGTTGTCCGGTAACAGGACCTGAGCCGCTTGAGACGACCATACTAACCAAAGCTTGAATGACAATCATAAGTGAAAGACCAATTACCAACAGTGCCGGAAAGACCGACGAACACTTCGTGGCTATCTTTCCCGCTCGAAAAAGCAAAATCAAGTAAAGTAACATCACGAAAATTCCACCAATCAAACCCATTTCTTCTACAATAATTGCATATATAAAATCTGAATACGCTTGCGGAAGGTAATCACGTTCAATACTGTTTCCCGGGAAAACACCAAAAACACCACCACGTGCCATAGCAATACGTCCATGCTGCTCCTGAAGATTCTCGTCGTTAATAATGTATTTAGATGCAACAGCGACTTTATCACCAACAAACTTTCGTTCAATACGAGCTACCCAGGTATATCCACGATCAAACATGGCCGGCATTGAACTCTTTGGAATTACTTTCAAAGCACCATAGCCTAGTAAGGTACTTACCAACAGAATTCCGGCTAAAGAAGCTAAATACTTCATGGAAATACGACCGATAAACATCATAATAAAAACCACCATAAAAAGAATCAAAGCAGTGGAAAGATTTTCGAGCAAAATAAGCCCGCCAATTACGACCAATATAATTACCGTATTACGGAAATACATCCACTCATTGCTAGCTGTGTCTTTAATGCGTGATATTAAATCGGCAGCCACAATAACAACAGATAGTTTGCCCAATTCGGAAGGTTGAAACTGAACACCGAAAATTACGAGCCATCGGGTGGCATCATTCTCGCTCTTCCCTTTAAAAAGAACATATACCAACAATAATAAGGACATTAACAGACCGAAATAAGACACAATTCGAATAATCTTGTATGGAATAAGATGTACCAAAAATACAATCATCACACCTGCGGCCAAAAACTCAACGTGACGAAGCATCGGGGCAGTGTGATCAGCAGCTTTGTATGCTAAAGTACTTGACGCACTGTACATTTCGATAGCCGAAAGAATGCATAGCATTATAAACACTATCCATAAGGTTGTGTCACCTTTTAAGTATTTTTTCAGCAGGGTTTCCATATCTTTGTTTGTTTCGTGTTCTGAGTTTTGTGTTTTGTCTATTTGTTTATTCGTCTTCTTGTTTACTCGCAACCCGTAACTTCTTTATAGGCTTCTTACGCAGTCCTTGAACTTTTTCCCGCGATCTTCATAGTTTTCAAATAAATCGAAGCTGGCACAGCAAGGCGAAAGTAAAACTGAATCACCTTCGGAAGCCATTTCGTAAGCCAATTTTACTGCATCGTCCATCGATTGTACATCAATAATGTTTTCAATTTTACCATCAAAAAAACTATGTAGTGGTTTATTATCCAATCCCAAAAAAATCAATCCTTTTACTTTTTCAGCAACTAACTCTTCTATTTCCGAATAATCATTTCCTTTATCGGTTCCTCCCAAAATTAGGACAACAGGCGTTTTCATACTTTGCAGGGCATACCAGCAGGAGTTAACATTGGTAGCTTTGGAATCGTTGATAAATTGCACATTACGCACAGTTGCAACATATTCAAGACGATGTTCCACTCCCTGAAAATCCTGCAACGATTGTCTGATACTTTCTTTTCTTACATTTACAATAGAGGCAGCTAAACCTGCGGCCATGGAATTGTAGGTATTATGCATACCTTGCAAAGCTAAATCTGTTGTTGGCATAGCAAATAATAATTTAAGTGTATTTATTATCAATTCATCTTGTTCGATAAATGCTTTTGTCTTTTCATTTCTCTCAATTGCAAATGGATATAATGCCGATTGAATATTTCGTTTTGCCAATTCAACTTTTATAACCGGATCATTTTCCCAAAATATTAATGCATCCTCAGGAGTTTGGTTTTGCGTAATTCGGAATTTTGAATCTACATAATTCTGAAAATTATAATCGTACCGATCCAAATGATCGGGGGTTATATTTAGTAGAATGGCAATATCAGCTTTAAATTCTGTCATGCCATCGAGTTGAAAACTACTCAGTTCCACTACATAATAATCGAACGATTCTGTTGCTACCTGCAAAGCCAGACTTTGTCCAACATTTCCTGCCAAACCGACATTTAATCCGGCATTTTTTAAAATATGATATACCAACATAGTGGTCGTCGTTTTGCCGTTGCTTCCGGTTATACAAATCATTTTGGCTTTCGTATAACGCCCGGCAAATTCAATTTCGGAAATAATAGGTATTCCAAGTACATGCAATTTTTTGATTAAAGACGATTTATCCGGAATTCCAGGACTTTTAATCACCTCATCAGCGTTTAATATCTGGACTTCAGAATGTCGTTTTTCTTCCCATCTAATTTCATATTTATCCAACAAAACTTTATATTCCGGTTTTATTTCAGACAAATCAGAAACAAACACTTCAAAACCTTGTTTTTTGGCCAAAACGGCTGCACCAGCACCACTTTCGCCTCCACCTAAAATTACGATTCGTTTCATAAATTCAGCCCCCTAAATCCCCCGAAGGGGGAATTAAATTAGATTATTGCCTTATATTTTTCTTCATTGACCCACTCTTAAAGTCCCCCTTCGGGGGATTTAGGGTGTTTTTACCTAATCTTCAACGTTATAATAGTTACAGCCGCTAAAATAATTCCGATAATCCAAAAACGAATTACAATTTTCGATTCTGGCATGGCTTGAATCGGACGTTGGAAAAATGCCTTTATTCCCGCATTTCCTTGTTTTTGATAATGATGATGCAAGGGTGTCATTTTAAAAACGCGTTTCCCTTCACCAAAGCGTCTTTTTGTATATTTAAAATATCCGACTTGAAGAACTACCGATAAATTTTCTACGAAAAAAACACCACACAAAATTGGAATCAACAATTCTTTACGTGTAAGAATGGCAAAAACTGCAATAATTCCACCCAAAGTCAGACTACCTGTATCACCCATAAATACTTGTGCAGGATATGAATTGTACCACAAAAAACCAATGGTAGCACCTATAAATGCTCCGGCAAAAACCAATAATTCACCAGTACCCGGTAGATACATGAGATTCAGGTAACCTGCATAATTTATATTACCCGATACATAAGCCAAAATTCCCAATGTAACACCCATTATAGCTGAAGATCCTGTTGCTAAACCATCCAGTCCATCTGTCAGATTCGCCCCATTAGAAACGGCTGTTACAATAAAAATAGTTACCAAAACAAATAAAATCCAACCATAATCTTGTGCTTTTTCACCTGCCTTTTTAAATGCATCGGCATAATTGAAGTTATTGTTTTTCACAAAGGGAATTGTTGTTTTTGTTGATTTCAATTCATGTTGAGAATAAAGCACATCTTCAACACGTGTTTTACCTTTCACTTCCTTATTTTCACGTATAACCACATCAGGACTCAAATACATGGTCATACCTACAATTAGACCCAAACCAACCTGTCCAACAATCTTAAACCGCCCTTTCAAACCTTCTTTGTTTTTACGGAAAACTTTAAGATAGTCATCCAAAAAACCGATTAATCCCATCCAAATAGTTGTAATTAGCATCAACAATACATAAATATTAGTCAAACTGGCAAATAAAAGCGTTGGAATTAGAATGGCTATTATTATAATTATTCCACCCATTGTTGGCGTACCTTTTTTGCTCATTTGACCTTCTAAACCAAGATCACGAATGGTTTCACCAATTTGTTTCTTTTGCAAATAATCAATAATGCGTCGACCAAACGAAGTTGAAAGGACAAGTGCCAAAATAAAAGCCAAACCCGTTCGGAATGAAATAAAATTAAACAACCCACCTCCGGGAATATCAAAAATCTTGTCTAAATAATGGAATAAATGGTACAGCATAATCGTGTATTTTTAGGATAAATTCTAAATTGTTCAATTCTAAACTTCCAATTCTAAATTGTCAATTTGTATTTTATTATTCAATTTTTCATCTCTAACTTCTCGAAACTTAAGACTCGATAATTAATCATTTAAAGCACTCTTTCACAACTTCTTTATCATCAAAATGATGTTTCACACCTTTAATAATCTGATAATCTTCATGTCCTTTACCAGCCACAAGAACAACATCACCGGGTTGTGCCAAAGCACAAGCAGTACGAATTGCTTCACGTCGATCAACTATAGTCAAACTTTTAGCTTTTTCCACCATATCCAAACCAGCCAGCATATCGTTTAAAATATCCTGAGGTTCTTCAAAGCGTGGATTATCTGAAGTCAAAATGGCTTTCCAACTACCATTTACAGCTTCGCGAGCCATCATGGGACGTTTTCCCTTGTCGCGGTTTCCACCGCAACCTACCACAGATATTAATCGACCATTTCCTTGTAAAATTTGATTAATAGTTTCTATCACATTATTCAAAGCATCCGGCGTATGAGCATAATCCACTATGGCAGTATATCCTGCTGGCGCATGCAAGGTTTCGAAGCGACCTGAAACAGAATGTAACGAACTGATAATACGAAGTACTTCCAGTTCATCTTGACCTAGCAACACTGCTGTTCCAAATACTGCTGATAAATTACTGGCATTAAACCGCCCGATAAATGAAACGTTTACTTCACGGTCATTCATATCGAGTAGCATACCCTCAAAACCATGCTCTAAAATACGGGTTTTGAAATCGGCTAGCGTTCTAAGTGAATAGGTATATTTCTTTGCTTTTGAGTTTTGAATCATCACCAATCCGTTTTTATCATCGGCATTGGTAAGTGCAAATGTATCTGCCGACAATTCGTCAAAGAATTGCTTTTTTGCTTTTAAATAATTTTCAAAAGTAAGGTGATAATCAATATGATCGCGGGTTATATTTGTAAAAACGCCACCGTCGAATTCCAATCCGGCAATGCGACGTTGATCTACCGAATGTGAACTTACTTCCATAAATACATATTCACAACCTGCATCCACCATTTGAGCCAACAATTCGTTCAATGCCAAAGCATCCGGTGTAGTATGCGTTGCTTCAACCGCGATGTCGTCCACATAATTACATACTGTAGAAAGTAAACCCGATTTATGGCCCAGTTGGCGAAAAAGTTGATATAACAAGGTCGCTATCGTGGTTTTTCCATTCGTTCCGGTTATTCCAATCAAAATAAGTTTGGAGGAAGGAAAACCATACCAGGCAGAAGCCATTTTTCCAAGAGCATCAGAACTATTTTCAACTTTTAGATAAACGACAGTTGGATTTATTTCGGAAGGGATTTCTTCACATACTACTGCAACAGCACCATTTTCGATTGCAATAGAAATATATTGATGCCCATCGGAAGCAGTTCCCCTTGTTGCAACAAAAACACTACCCGTCTCCAGTTTTCGTGAATCGAATTGAATATTCGTAATATCTATTTCAGTATTTCCTATCGTTTTTTGTAGAATAACACCTTGCATTAGTTCAGATAAAATCATACTCGTATATTTTAAGTTTTACAACCAATTTATTTATTGAAAATTAATCATAATAACACTACCTTTTTTAGCAAAAGTTCCCTGTTTCAGACTTTGCGAAACTATTTTCCCACGTCCTTGAACTTGAACTTTCAGTCCCATTCTTTCGAGCAAAAAAACGGCATCCTTGGCTCCCATTCCCACCAGGTTGGGTACAACATTATTAAAAACAGTAATCGGTTCTACGTTCGTTCGGTTTTCATCCGAAATAGTTTTAACCCATTCTCCCGATTTGACTCCCATTGGCAATTGCAAATCAGTCATTACTGTTTGTAATGCATGATAATATCCGACCTTTGTAAATGGTTTTGATGGATTTTTAGTAATGCTGTCCGGTTCAAAACTGTTAGGTTTTCTGTTCGATTTTAAAGCCATAGTTCTTTCAGCTACATTTTTAAAAATGGAACCCGCCATTTTTCCACCTGATGGATAACCAATTCTTGGCTCACGAATCACAACTATGCAGGTATATTCTGGATTATCGGCGGGAAAATAACCACAAAATGAAACTTGATGTGTTTTGCCACCCGTTTTATATCCCAATGCACCTTTCGATATTTGAGCAGTTCCTGTTTTTCCGGCAATTCGTACATATTTCGATCTGACATTTTTGGCTGTACCCATTTTGCCTTCTAATACACCCAAGAGAACTTCGTGAATATCTCGTAAAGTAGTTGGTTTACAAATAGATTCCTTAATCGTTTCGGTTTCAAATGTTTTTACTATCAAACCATTTTTACTAATCGATTTCACAAAAAATGGACGAATGTACTTTCCATTATTTGCAATAGCATTGTAAAATGCCAAAGTATAAATTGGAGGTATCTGCGTTTCGTAACCAATAGACATCCAAGGTAGTGTAGTACTCGACCAATACTTCGCCTTGTCTTTTGGATGTCTGATTTTCGGTGAAGCTGAACCTGGAATTTCAAGATTCAAAGGTTCATTCAACTTCATTTCGTACAGTTTATCTACAAATGCAGATGGATTATGGCCATAAGCATTGACAATCATTCTGGATATTCCAATATTGGAAGAAACATGTATAGCTTCAGCAATTGTGATTCTTCCAAAACCACCCTTGTTTGCATTCCAGTCTTTCATCTCTTGATTGGCATAACGAAAAATACCATTCCCCGTTTGAATCGAATCGGTAATTTTTACTTTCCCATCATCCAAAGCAGCCATCAATGATGCTACTTTGAAAGTAGAACCCGGTTCAACCTGATCGGAGACAGCTCCATTTTTATTTTCGGAATAAGTTTTATCAACATTTTGTTGCATATTCACTATTGCTTTAACTTCACCAGAATGAACTTCCATAAGAATTACATAACCGGAACCGGCATCGAAGGCACGCAAACTATCCAACAAGGCCTTTTCGGCAATATCTTGTAAATCAATATCAATGGTAGTCGTAATATCCATACCATCAATCGGTTCCACCTGAACTGTTTCCATGTACGTGTTGGCAATTTTTTGACGAATTGAAACTCCTGACGTACCAATTAGAGATGTATCGAACCTTTTCTCAATGCCATTTTTTCCACCTTTCGATTCATCGGCATAAATATCGCCAATGGTCCGTGAGGCCAACGATCCAAACGGTTTCACTCTTCTAAAAAGCTCTTTTGTAATCAGCCCGCTTTTGTTACGACCCAACCGAAAAAGTGGTAATGTTCGTAATTGTTTAAGTTGCGCATACGAAATTCGTTCTGGAAATAATTGAAATTCCCCAATATCTTTATTATATGCATTTTTCAATGTTGTATTATATTCATAAGCTGTCTTATCGTGAAAAAAACTGGATAAATAAATGGCTACCGAGTCAATATTGTCTTTAAAAAGTTTTCCGTTTTTTTCGTGCAAAGCCGGAACACGCAAATCCATATACACATAATAAGTAGGAATGGAACTCGCCATTAACCGTCCATCGCAAGCATATATATTTCCTCTGTTTGGTTTTACAACAATGTCTGTTCTTTTTGATTTAGCTGCCAAAGCTAACCAGTTGTCCCGTTCAACAAACTGAATTATAACTATGTGATATATAACGTACAAAAACAGCATGCATATAAATATATATACAATACCAAACCGAAGTACAATATCTTTGCGTTTGTCAGCCATCTATTTCTCTGGAATGCTATCTTCAATTACAATAGGAGGTGTAGCAGTTTCGACCAGATTAATACCACTTGCTTTCACCATATTTAAAACACTCGATTGTCGACTTATTTGCATTAATTCGGATGAAATTGTTAGCGATTCATATTTTAAATCTTGAATTTTCTTCTTTAATTCAATTTCTTTTGCCATTTGCGTTTCACATGAATACCGATTATCGACATACATAAAGGCCAATAATGCAATCATAATAAATAAACCATATTGTTTTTTTAAAAAGTTCTTTGATAAAATCTCACCATTCAGGATGTCTCGAATTGTACTCGACTTTATGTCCGAGAAATCCTCGCTACCTCTTATGGCATCTGATATTTTTTTAAACCAAGACATTTTTTTATTTACAATTTATCATTCAACTTATTCGACTCAATCAACCTAATCAACTATTTAACACAACTAACTTGTCAACCAACCTTCAATTCTGCAATTCGTAACTTAGCACTACGAGCCCGCGGATTGCGAGCTATTTCAGTTTCATCAGCAATAATCACCTTATTATTAATCGCTTTCAAAGGTGAAAGCACATTTCCATAAAAATCTTTTTCAAGTTTTCCTTCAAAATTTCCACTTCTAAAAAAGTTTTTCACCAGACGATCTTCCAACGAATGATATGTCAATACCACCAGACGACCTTCAGGATTCAAAACCTCCAGACTCTGCTCCAACAAAGATTTCAGAACATCCATTTCTTTGTTCACTTCAATGCGTAAAGCCTGAAAAACACGCGCCATATCCTTTTTTTCTTTTTCTCTTCCAAAATATGGTTTCAAAACTTCAATGAAAGGGAAAATGGTATTGAAAGGAGTTTTTGAACGTGCGTTAACTATCGTTTTTGCAATTTTACGTGAATTGTGTAACTCTCCATATAAATAAAACACATCGGCCAATTGCTCTTCCGTATAGGTATTAAGCAGCACCGCAGCAGTTAAAGGCGATTTTGTATTCATACGCATATCTAAAGCTCCATCAAAACGAAAGGAAAAGCCACGCTCAGCCTCATCGAAGTGATGAGACGAAACACCCAAATCAGCTAAAACACCATCTACTTTATCGATATTATGATAGCGTAGAAAATTTTTCAAATACTGAAAATTACTGCGAACAAAAATAAAACGAGGATCGTCCAACGCATTTTTTACAGCATCTTCGTCTTGGTCAAAACCAATCAGTTTCCCGTTTTTGCCTAAACGAGACAATATCTCTCGTGAATGACCACCTCCACCAAAAGTAACATCCACATAAACGCCATCCGGCTTAATATTCAAGCCTTCAATGGTTTCGTTTAAAAGTGCAGGAATATGATAAACCCCTAATCCCTGAAGTGGAACTGAGTTACTTTCGTCTTGTATATTTTTTCCTTGTATTTTCATATCATCAAATTGAATAGATAGGACTAATTAATTTCCCTTTTAGGGGCTAAGTGTTATTAGGGCTTAGGGGTTTCATCATTCTTTCTTTCAATAATGCAGCAAAATCAACCGGTGACATCTTGGCTTTTTCATATTTTGCTTTACTCCAAACAGCAAACCGGTCAATCATCCCCACAAATAAGACTTCAGAATTTTCGATACCAATTGCCTGCAAATTCTTCTTTGAAATTAAAACCCTGCCTTGAGCATCAATATCCAACCATTCAGCATCAGAAATAAATTGCATTAACAATAGTTGGTCAACTGGATTCCATTCATCCAGCTTCGTTTTGAAATCACCTACTTTTTCGTTCCATACATGCTCCGGAAATAGTACCATGCACTCATTTTCAGCATCCTTACGCATCACAACTCGCTCCTTTTCGCCATCAGGCAATAACTTGCGATAAGCAGAAGGAATAAAGATTCTTCCCTTTACATCGGCTTTTGCTTCGTATTTACCTATAAATGTTGACATAATAAATTGAGTTCGTTTTTTCAACGGTAAAAGTATAGAATAATTTTCATATTCCCCACTATTCCCCACGAAAAAATTATCAACAATTTATAACGTTAATAATAGTGATTTTGAACAACTTTTGAACAATTTATAAACATATCTTAGTAAAATATAATATTCATATCATTCTCAATTTCAGACAATATCAATATCAATAGTGAAATAATCAAAAAATTATACGTAAGTGGGGGAATAATTCAAATATATTTTATTTTTTTTCAATAAAGTTAGATCAATTAAAATTATAGTCCTTCCATCTTTTTAAAATATAAGCATTTTTCGTACATTTGCATCAATTCGACAAAAAAACATTTAAATCATGGGTAAAAACAACCTTCTCAACATAGATGTAGCAAAAATATTAAAAGGCAAAGCACCCAATTCAAAGGTACCTAAATTCATTGTCAATTACTTGCGACGCATTGTACACGAAAATGAGATTAATATCTTTTTAAATAAGAACCAGAGCTTAAAAAACTTAGAATTTATTAAAGCAGGGCTTAAATTCTTAGAGGTTACGATTAAGATCGAAGGAAAAGAGAACTTACCTCCTAAAGGTGGAAAATATATTTTTGCCAGCAATCATCCTTTGGGAGGACTTGATGGTATTTCAACAGGCTATTTACTTGGAAAAGAATACGATGGGAAAGTCCGTTTTTTTTCAAACGATCTATTAATGAATTTACAACCTTTGCACGATATGTTTATTCCTGTAAACAAAACAGGAACACAAGGAAAAGAACATGCCTTAATGATGCAAAACCTGTATAATTCAGACAATCATCTGATTACATATCCTGCAGGCATATGTTCGCGGAAGATTAACGGTAAAATTGTAGATCTGGAGTGGAAGAAAAATTTCATCAATAAAGCAGTTGATTTCCAGCGAGATGTGATTCCAATTTATTTCGAAGGAAGGAACTCCAATTTCTTTTATAATCTGGCTAAAATTCGTAAGTTTTTAGGCATAAAATTCAACATAGAAATGATGTATTTAGCCGACGAAATGTTCAAACAAAGAGGGAAAAGTTTTTCAATCAGAATAGGAAAACCAATACCTTGGCAAACATTCGACAAATCGAAAAGTCAAACCCAATGGGCACAATGGGTAAAAGAAATAGTTTATAAGTTGGCCTAAATAACCCCAACCCCTAAAGGGACTTTGAAGCTAATATAGCCATGAATACTCACTCTACAAAATCATACTTAACAATGCATTAAATAGACAATACTAATTAAGTTCCCTTTCAGTGGTTAGGCGTTTTTCTTTTTATAGCTCCAGCAAACCCTCTGGTAGACTTACATAAATAATCTTTTTATCATGGTCGATGCTTTGAATATACTCTTCTCCTGCTGGTATCAACAATTCATCGTTTGGTTTTGAAATCACAAAGAGCACGTTATCAGTTGTTTTATCCACTTCCGAAATAACTCCAATAAGGCCTTTCTCTATGTCAATTAAACTAAACCCTGCAAAATAGTCTAACTCAATTTCGTCATCCTCCACTTTTTCCAAAAAAGTTTTTGGCAAGTAAATAGTCAAACCGAAAAATGCACGTGCTTTTTCTTCTGAGCTAACTCCATCTAGCTTCAAAAGCCCTGTGGAACTACCTTTAAATCGATAATCATCCAAAAAAAAAGGCACCAGAATTCCCTGCATTTCAAAAATAAAATAAGGTACTTCTTCCCTATCGAAAATATCGGAGGTAAAAGAAAATGACATTTCACCATTTACGCCATGAGGTTTATTGATTTGTCCTATAGGAATTACATCTGATTTAGATATCATTGAAAAGTATTTTAATATGTACGTTTTATTTAGAAAGGAAATTCAATAAATCAAGACAGATTTTAAACATAACAGGAGGTCGTAAATACGTATTCATCTATTTTATATCAACTTAATCCCGCAATTAAATTAATAGTCAATGCAATTACAAAAGTATTCAGAATATAGGAAAGTAGTCCATGAAACATCGTAATACGTCTGATTTTTCGAGAAGTAACATTTATATCTGACACCTGAAAAGCACATCCCAATCCAAAAGAATAATAAGCAAAATCAAGGTAATCTGGTTCGTCTTCTTCTGGAAAAACTAAACCTCCGACATATTTGTTTCCGTTTTTATCTCTGGAATCGTAGTATTCATGGGCATAATGAAATACATATATGGTATGCACCAATACCCACGATAAAACCATTCCTAGAATGCATGAAGGTAGAAATAACGAGCTTTCCCGAATAGCGTAATCTTTTGAAATAATGATTAATAAAACGTTCAGCAGACCCGCTAAAGAGGAAATTAAAACCATAAAAAAAACAAAAGCTACACTTCCATCGTCTTCGGTCGCTTTTTTGCGAATTTGAGAAACTGTTCGCTGAAATATTACAATCCAACTGCAGATTAAAAAGGTCAATGTAAACACAATCCACGAAACCATGGATCGAAGTAATAAACTTATTTCGCCATTATTGGAAACAAAAAATGGTATAATGCCTAACCCGATGCTAATGATTAATCTGGTTAATGGATGCATCTGTACAAAAATATTATTTCGTTCTTTAATTTTCATTGCCATTAGAATTTTAATAAGACTTATATATCAGACAGTTTATGCATTAATCAGTAAAATTAACCTTCTTAATTTATCTCACAATCGTAATCCATCCAAAATTGTCCGGCTCGTCACCGTATTGAATAGCACGCAGTTTTTTGTAGAGTTTTTCGCAAATCACACCCGGTTTTCCATCGTGCGAAAATATGTACGATTTTTTTTCGTCGTAATCATCAATTCGTTCTATCGGACTGATAACGGCTGCAGTTCCACATGCTCCGGCTTCTTCAAAACTTTCAAGTTCCTCTACCGAAATAGCTCTTTGTTCCACTTTCAGTCCTAAATCTTCAGCCAATACCATCAAACTTTTATTAGTAATTGAAGGTAAAATTGAAGTTGATTTTGGTGTAACATAAGTATTGTTCTTTATACCGAAAAAGTTTGCAGCCCCGCATTCATCAATATATTTCTTTTCTTTTGCATCTAGATAAAATATATTTGAATAACCAAGTTCATGTGCTCGTTTGCCTGCTACCAAACTGGCAGCATAGTTTCCACCTACTTTGTATTTTCCCATGCCAAGTGGCGCGGAACGGTCGTATTCTCGCATAATTACAAAAGGTGTAGTTTGGAATCCACCTTTAAAATACGGTCCAACCGGAGTTACAAATACAATAAACATATATTCAGTTGCCGGTTTTACACCTATTTCTGGACCACTGCCAAAAAGAACCGGACGAATATATAATGATGCACCTGATTCATAAGGTGGAACAAAACGTTCGTTCAATTTCACAACTTTCAACACCGCTTCTTCAAATACTTCAACCGGAACTTTTGCCATCAAAGTACCCGCACTCGAATCTTGCATGCGTAAAGCATTATCTTTCATTCGGAAAATGCGAATTCTCCCATCTTTACCCCGAAATGCTTTTAAACCTTCAAAAGACTCCTGTCCATAATGCAAGCTTGTGGCAGCCATGTGTAAACTTAAAAATTCACTTTCATGAACTTCCAGTTCTCCCCATTTACCATTTTTATATGTACAACGGATATTACAATCGGTTTTCATATAACCGAATCCTAAATTTCCCCAATCTATTTGTTCCATAATATATTATTTTGAAGCAACCCTTTAATCCCCCAATAGGATATTTAGAGATGCAGAGTGTTATTTTTAAATTTCCTTAACAAATATCAATTAATTGACTGGCAATTACTAACTATAAACTATTTACTACCAACTGACTTTCATTTCCCATATTAAAAAGTAAATCAATAATGCTCAAATTCGGAATAAAACCGAATCTTTGATCAAAAACCTGATAATAGGGTTTACTTATAATTGTATTTTCTTTCTTTGGATGAATGCTATTACGCAAATCCAAAACATCGTTTTCTAAATGGAATTTATATTCAGTTGTCAACCGAATTTTTGTATGTAAATCCAATAGTTCCAATATCTTTGCTTGTATTTCCAGATTAAAATCCCACAAAAAAATCCATTTTTTCTCATAAAATGGCAATAAATCGTCTTTGTAATACTCAAAAAAAGGAGTCGAATTATACGCTGATTCTATTGAACGCCAATGTTGTATTTGCCAGTCGTTATGAACAGAGATTCTCACATCACGTGTCAATATTTTATCCCCCGCAGATTTTTCAACAGGAATACTTAATGCCATTTTGCCGTTTGCCGCTGCAATATTACAACGATTGCGATATGACTGTTTCTCGTAAAATTCGCAATTTTCCAAAAATAAGGTTTCGGCTTTTGCCAAAGCAATAAAATACTCTACCGGAGCTAAATAAGCTAAAGACAAACAGACTTCTGTCATTCTTTTTTTCTACCAACTATAAACTACCAACTATAAACTATCTCTCAGCATTTTTAAAAAACCTATTCCATCTGATTTTTCCACTAAACCATCCTTTATCTTTATCTAACGATAACCAAACCAATACAGGACGACCCACAACATGATCTTCGGGCACAAAACCCCAGAAGCGTGAATCGGCAGAATTATGACGGTTATCTCCCATCATCCAATAGTAATCCATTTTGAATTGATAGGTTGTAGCCGGATTATCGTTAATATAAATCACATTGTTTTTCACTTCCAGTTTATTATGTTCGTAAACCCGAATGATACGTTCGTAAATAGGTAAGTTATATGAATTCAACAACAGTTTTGCACCTTTTTTGGGCACATAAATAGGTCCGTAATTATCACGATTCCACTGTTTATGTCCTCCAAGCGGGAAGACCTCTCCTGCAACAAATGCCGGTTCAATTTTGACTTTCGTTACACCGGTTACTTTCAACATTTTTGAGTAAGTTTCCTCATTCATCGGAAAATGATAAATTGGCAAAGCAGCATCAAATCCAAGAAAGGCAGTAAAATCGTTATTTTGTTCGAAATTCATCTGGCCTCTGTCGTCAACACTGATATTCATTTTATCCAGCAAGTCGTCGGTCAAACGTGTTCCATCGGTTTGTACAAAATAATTAAATTGTAAACCTTCAATTTTTTCCTGTTTTTTATCATTCACATATACCTGATTATCTTTTACCTGGAGCCAATCTCCTGCAATCGCAACACATCGTTTCACAAAGTTCTCACGTCTGTCAACAGGACGATAAACGATATCACCATATTCCTGAGTTCTTGAATGAACTATCTCACGCCCTTCTTTATAGCATTGTTCAGTTGTTGGTTTTAGGTTTGGATTCTGGCTTTTCAATAACGAATACCCCTCAGTATAACAACTGGAATAATAATCGGGATTTGATTTATTTACTGGTACCGTATCTCCTGCCGGAAAATTAAATACCACAATATCATTTCGTTTAATAGAGTCAAAACCTTTCAAACGGTGATATTCCCATTGTGGTTTTTCAATGAATGATTTGCAGTTCAAAAGTGGGAAAGTGTGTTGAACCAATGGAAATGAAAGTGGTGTGTTTGGTACGCGCGGACCATAACTGGCTTTGCTTACAAACAAAAAATCGCCCACTAACAAACTTTTTTCAAGCGATGAACTTGGTATCTGGTAATTTTGGAACAAAAATGTATTGATAAAATAAACCGCTACCAAAGCAAAAACAATGGCATCGACCCAACCGAAAACAGCTAACAAGTTTTTGTTTTTTGTTTTTTTCCACCAAGTCCACGGCACAAAATGAGTTATAAACGCATCAAAAACCACCGGCAAGCCCAAAAGCCACCAATAATTACCTACCCAAACAATAAATAAGATATAAACTAAGCTCCAAACGCTGGCTTTAATCCATTGTTTCAGTGGTTTATCAAAACGCGATGATTCTTTTTCTGCACTCATATTTTTTTCTTAATAATTTATTTTTTTCTTAATAATTTATTTTCTCAATTTTAAATAGTAGCCAATTAATTAAACTCCTTTAGGGGCCAAGGGGGTCAGAATTTCAGCATATCTTCCATACCTAAGAAACCTTTTTTACCATAAGTAAATTCAGCTGCAACAACTGCTCCCAACGCAAAACCTTCGCGACTTTTAGCATCATGAGTGATTTCAATTGAATCCACTTCCGATTCGTAGCGAATGGTATGAATACCGGGCACTTGACCTTCGCGAATAGATTTAATCGCCATTTCTTCGGGTTTAGTTTCGGTTTCTTTCACCCAAACGTTTTTTCGATCTAATTTTTCCAAAATTTCTTCCGCCAAAGTTATCGCTGTTCCACTTGGCGCATCCAGTTTTTGTGTGTGATGAATTTCCGTCATTTCTACATTATAGTTTGGAAATTGATTCATAATGCCTGCAAGGTATTTATTAACAGCCATAAATATATTTACACCCAAACTAAAGTTTGATGACCAAAACAAGGTTTTTCCATCTGCTTCTATTTCTTTTTTGAGTGCGGGCAATTCTTCTGTCCAACCGGTAGTACCTGAAACAACAGCAACACCCGAAGCAAAAGCACGTCGATAGTTATTTAATGCTACTTGCGGAACGGTAAATTCAATCGCTACATCGGCACTCTTAAAAGCCGCAGAATCAAAATCCGCAATATTATCAACATCTATCACCGATACAATTTCGTGTCCACGTTCACGGGCAATTCGTTCAATGGTTTTACCCATTTTGCCGTATCCTATTAAAGCTATTTTCATATTTATGATCCCTTTCGATTAATAAGGGATTGATTATTTGTTGTTAATTATTCTTTGACTTACCTTTATTCCACTTTAGGAGCTAGGGGTCTTAATATTGTCCTGTTCCCAGCAACACAAGAGTACAAGCTTCTTCGGCAATTATTCCATTTTCAGCCAGCAACTTTTCAAATTCAGGATTTTCAGTTCCTGGATTAAACACCACACGTTTTGGGTTCAAGGATAATATATAATCGTAATATTCGGTTTGATATTGTGCCGAAAGATACAAAGTTACTGTATCGATGTTTGTAAAAGCTTTTTTCTCTGTATCAATTGTCTTTCCAAAAACAACATCCGGTCGCTTGGCTAGCAATTCAATTTCATGTCCGTAAGCAAGCAATTTTTCTGCAGCCAGATAAGCATACCGTTCAGGTTTACTGCTTGCGCCGATTATTAATGTCTTTTTCATATTTATTTTTGTTTAATGTCAAAGGTCTGAAGTCAAAGATCATTTGACTAAAAACGCCTTCAATTATTGTTATTTACTAATACTCAAAATGATGCAATCTGTATAATTGTAAATTCTTTCAGCTTTCTCTAAACCAATCAAAACATTCGAATATTTCCTCTTTAGTTGCCGTTTGATTAATATGTATATCACCAACATCAGCCAACAAGGTGAAATTTATTTCTTTGGAATCATTTTTTTTGTCGTGTGTCATCAATTCGAAAAATATTTCGTATTGTTGACAATGAAACTCAAATGTTCCGTAATACTCTTTTATCAGATATTTAAGACGAAGCAATTCTTCTTTAGGAAAATTCAATTTCATATGCGACAAATACAATTCGCACAACAATCCCCACATTACAGCATATCCATGCAAAGCCGGTTTTTCGGTTTTGTATGACCAGCTCTCGAATGCATGACCAAAAGTATGCCCTAGATTCAGCGCTTTACGTTTATTAGCTTCAAACGGATCTTCTTCAACAATACGTTCTTTAATGCGTAAACTTCTTGTAAGTAATACTTTTAATTTGTCTAAATTAATATCTTCAAGATCAAATTTCAGGACACTTTCCCATTCTTCACGTGTATCAATCAGCGCATGTTTCACCATTTCGGCATAACCTGACTTAAGATTCGCATCGTCTAAAGTTTTGAAGAAATCAATGTTGATCAAAACCGTTTCAGCAGGTGAAAAAATCCCAATTTCGTTTTTCAATCCTAGAAAATTGATACCGGTTTTTCCGCCTGTAGCCGCATCCACTGCTCCCAACAAAGTGGTAGAAACATTGATATAACGCAAACCACGTTTAAAAGTTGAAGCAGTGAATCCACCTATATCAGTTATCATCCCTCCACCTAGATTGATCATCAACGATTTACGGGTAGCACCATGTTCGCTCAAATACTTCCAAATTTCTACTGCCGAATCAACATTTTTATGTTCATCACCACTCGGAATGCAAATTATATGGCAGCCCTTTAATTTTTCAGAAAGCATCAAAGTTGGTAAACAAAGTTTATGGGTGTTATTATCTGTAAGTACAAAAATACTTTCCGCACCTTGTTGTCCAATGGATAGGTTCAGTTCGGGAATAAAATCTGCACATATCTTTGTAATCGAATGACTCATCTTTTTAATTTTAGCAGACAAAGATACTTTATTCTTTAAAATTAGCGGTCAAAAATGGATGGAAACTACAGGATTTTTTTCTTACTTACCTTTTTGAATACTATTTCCTTAAATAAACTAAAAATACTTTGTTCATATGAATATATGTTCATATATTTGCAGAAAATTTGTAGCTATGAACGAAAAACCCGATTCTGTAAAAATGGATGAAGCAGCATATACTCTCAAAGCAATTTCTAACGGCACCCGTTTGTGTGTAATTTCTTTGTTATCGGAACAAGAGGAAATGAATGTTTCACAAATTGGTGAGCAATTACAATGCGAACAATCTTTACTCTCACATCATCTCACCGACATGCGTGCTAAAGGGATATTGAATTGTCGAAGAGATGGTAAAAACTGTTATTATTCGCTCAAAAACAAACAAATTGTACAGATTATCGATTGTATACGTACCTGTCAATGTGTATAAATTGATATTATTTTCAGAAACATATGAAAATATGTTTATATATACATAATAATGATTTCCAATTTTAAATAAGAATATCCAAAATGAAAGAATTTATTAAAAAACATCTCTTAAAAATTATAGGCTCGTTGGTTGGAGGTGTAGGCGGATTTGCATATTATCACTTTGTAGGTTGTACGAGTGGCACTTGCCCAATCACTTCAAACCCTTATATCAGTATAATTTACGGGGCATTATTAGGTTACTTATTATTAGATATGTTTAAAAAGAAAGAACATGGAACAAATTAAAAATTATTTTAAAGCTTGGGATGCCTCACGCATTATTCGGATAGTTATTGCTGGATTTTTAGGTGTAGCATATTTCTATAATCGAGAATCACTTTTTCTATTTGCGGGTACAGTATTGGCCGTTCAAGCAGTATTTAATATAAGTTGTCCGGGTGGAAGTTGCGGAACAAACTATAACCGGGAAGATTAACCTGTTATGAAAATCGACAAATACGAACCTAAAAAATAATAAGACATGTACAGCACATTTTTAGTATCAAAAACGGAGTGTATGACTTGCAACAATCAGGTACTGAAAACGCTTGGAACATTGCAAGGTGTTTTTGGAGCCGAAATGGACAGGATTGAAGGAAGTATAGAGGTATCGCATACTGATGAAGTAACACGGGACCAAATTGCTAAAGTTTTGGTTACTCTTGGATTCCCCGAAAGAGAAGAGGATGAGTTGAAGGATCAGGCGAACGCAGAGGAAATAGAGACTGACGAGCCATCGATTTGGGGTTGTGCACTCTAAAATCCCAATCCTCTAAAATGGCCTTAAAATAGCTCTTAAACTTAGCATCATCGACTAAAACAAAGCAAGTATCAGACTCACATTTAAATATTTATATTTATAAATTAACAATAGATTCAAACATGAAAAAAATGATTTTTGCGAGCTTATTGCTTGCGTTGACCTTTTCAGCTTGTGCTGGAAATAATAAAGAAAATAAAACAGAAGAAATTAATCAATCAAAAGAAGTAAAAAAAATGGGAACAATTCATTTAACAAAAGCCGAATTCTTAGCAAAAGTATCAAATTTCGAAACCAACCCGACCGAATGGAAATATTTGGGTGACAAACCTTGTATTATCGATTTTTATGCATCATGGTGTGGTCCCTGCAAAACCATTGCGCCAATATTGGAAGATTTAGCCAAAGAGTACGATGGTCAGATTTACGTTTACAAAGTAAACACGGAGGAAGAACAAGATTTGGCAGCTGCATTTGGCATCCGTAGCATTCCTACTGTATTGTTTTGCCCGATGGTTGGTGCTCCTCAAATGGCACAAGGCGCTATGCCAAAAGATGCATTTAAACAAGCCATCACCGAAGTGTTGTTAAAAAAATAAATAACGCCTGTGCATATTGATTATAAGTTTTGACCACAGAATCATAAATGTTCGCATTTGTGGGCATGTATGATTTTGTATTAGCTATTTCACAAAATGGATTTAGGTTACCTGTAATTGATGCCAAGATTATGTTCAGAGCATGTTAAAGCACACTAATGTCCTATGGCTGAATAATATAAAGCCATATGGAAAATTAATAATTTACAATCAATGATTAGTATGGAAAATATGTTTATAGAATATCCGGGTAAATATGATTTTGAAAAAACTGTAGAAATACTTTCGGAAAGTATCTTGAATGGAGGATGGAAAATACCAGCAACGCATGATTTACAGGCCACACTCGCAAAAAGTGATATCGAAGTGTTGCCGATAAAAGTGATTGAACTTTGCAACCCAAAACTTGCTTCACAAATATTAAAAGGAAGCGATACAAGATTATATTCTAGCATGTTACCCTGTAGGATTTCTGTTTACCAAAAAGAAGACGGAAAAACATATTTATCCATGATTAACTCTGCTGCATTAGCATCGCAAATAGAAGGAATTGTGGAAAAGGTAATGACTGAAGCCTATTTGCTTGCAGAAAAGTTTATCTCTGTAGTAATAGAAAAATAAATTTCGACTTTTTGTTTGTTAATAATTTTAAACAATTAATTGTTCGATTAAACCATGAACGATTTTTTGAGTCAAAAGAATAATTTACTATAAAAAAGTATTAACAATAAAAAAAGTATTATGAAAAAGTATGCAAAATTAGTATTGGCTTCCTTATTCTTGTTTAGCATGAATGCTATTGCACAGGAACAAACACTTCCTCCGGGGAAAATTATTGAAACAAAATCAATCAATCAAGGTCCAAGACAACAAGGGACTCCTCAGGTAAGAGCTGAGAGTATGGCTAAAGATTTAGGTTTGACAGATGTTGAAAAAGCTAAAGTTCAGGCATTGTTCGAAAAGCATGATGCAATCTTTGCCAAATTCAGATCAGAAGTAAGCAGAGACAGCCCGGATTTCAGAGAAAGATTCAAAGTTCTACGTGATGCTCAAGACAAAGAATTAGAAAGTATTATTGGAACTGAAAAATTCCAAACATGGCAAAAATTGCGGGCTGAGCGTCGTCAACAAATGAACAATAACAATAACAATAAGTAAAATACATTTCAAAATACACTCTTCTTCAAACAAAAATGGAGTAAGATAATATTAGGATTATATTATATTCGATTTGAAATTACTAATTAAACTCCCATTGATCATTCATGATTATGGGAGTTTTTTTATTACCCGAAGTTCATAAAAATATTTTTGTAAATTCTATTTATTCAACTGTCCTATTATAAAATCATTTGTACTATTATTGCAATTAATCAACTTACTGTTAATTAATTAAAACACATAATTTCCAGGTTAAACTAATTGAGATTTGTATGGTCAAAGTAAACAGAAAACAATTTACAGTATTAACAATAAAAAAAATGAGTTTATGAAAAAGTATGCAATGTTAGCTTTAGCTACAGCAATTATGTTTAGTGTGACTGTTTCATCTCAGAATCAAACCCCTCCACCTCCCGGACGAAAAGCTGAAATGAAAGAATTTAAACAAGGTGAAAGACCTCAGGTAACTCCTGAAAAAAGGGCAGAGAGAATGGCGAAGGAATTGGGATTATCTGATGCTGAAAAAGTAAAGGTTCAGGCTCTATTCGAAAAGCAAGATGCAAAACGTGATCAACATCAAGCAGCAGTAAAGAAGGTCAGAGATGAGCAAAAAGCTCAATTTGAAACAGAACGAAAAGTACAGGATGCTGAACTGGAAAAGATTATCGGAACAGAGAAATTTCAACAGCTTGAAAAAAAACGCACTGAAATTCAATCTATGTTGAAAGAAAGGCGTGAAGGAAATCAAAGACCTCAATTTGGAAAAAGAAATCATAACAACCAATTTAATCCTGAAGAGAGGCCAAAAGTTTCAGCACAAGACCGGGCAGATAAAATGGCAAAAAAATTAAGTTTGACTGATTTGGAAAAATCAAAAGTTCAGGCTCTTTTCGAAAAACAAGATGCAAATCAGATTCAACATCAAGCCGAAATGAAAAAGATTAGAGAAGAGAAAAAAACTCAATTTGAAGTAGAACGAAAAGCACAAGGATCTGAACTTGAAAAAATTATCGGAACAGAAAAATTTCAAAAACTTGAAACTGAACGAACTGATCGTCAGGCAAAGATGAATGAAAGACGGGAAAGAAATCAAAGACCTGGACAGGGAAGAGAATGGCAAAAGAAAGAATTAAAACAAGGTAACAGACCTCAAATGACTTCAGAAATCAGAGCTGACCGAATGGCTAAGGAATTAGGATTAGCCGATGCTGAAAAAGTAAAGGTTCAGGCATTTTTCGAAAAACAGGATGCAAAACGTGATCAACTTCAGGCTGAAGTAAAAAAGTTCAGAGAAGAACAAATGACTAAGTTCGAGACCGAACGGAAAGCACAAGACACAGAACTTGAAAGTATTATTGGAAAAGAAAAATTTCAGAAGTTGGTAACTCTACGCACCGAACGACAGGACAAAATGGAACAAAGGAGAGAAAAAAATCCAAATGATTCAACTTTCAAGAGTAAAAGAGGTCTACGTGAAGGTAAAAGAATGAATGAAATAAAATAAAATTATCAGCCATTGCATCTGAGAATAAAAAAACTCCTACTAATCATAATGATTGTGGGAGTTTTTTTGTAAAATAAATTGATCCTATTATTTCATTATTTCCATTTGATGACGAACTGATTCTTCGTGAATGGCCACTAATAGCGTTTTCATAAATTCTCCATCCATATCCATTTTCTCTGCCTGTACAATTCGATTTTTCAGAATTTCGTCATAGCGTTGTTCTTGTAAAATGGGCATATTGTGTTCTTTTTTGTAAACGCCAATCTCATTGGAAACACGCATACGTTTTGCCAGTAATTCCAGCAAGCTATCGTCCAGTTCATCGATCTGACGACGCAATGCCGTCAGACTTTCTGTACTTTGAGTCATGTCGCGAATCACAATGGTATTCAGAATAAAATCAAGCACTGCCGGTGTTACTTGTTGAGCCGCATCACTCCATGCTTTATCAGGATTACAATGCGATTCTATAATTAAACCATCGAAATTTAAATCCATGGCTTGCTGACAAAGTGGTGCAATCAACTCACGTTTTCCGCCAATGTGGCTTGGATCGCAAATAATCGGCAAATTAGGTAACAAACGGTGCAATTCAATAGGAATATGCCATTGCGGTAAGTTACGGTAAATCTTTTTCTCGGATGTACTGAATCCGCGATGGATTGCTCCAATGCGTCGTATTCCGGCATTATAAATCCGCTCAATAGCGCCTATCCACAAATCTAAATCGGGGTTTACCGGATTTTTGATTAGCACCGGAATATCAATTCCTTCCAAAGCATCCGCAATTTCCTGCACAGCAAAGGGATTTGCTGAAGTACGTGCTCCAATCCAGAGTATATCAACATCATTCGCTAAACATTCACGAACATGTTTTGCAGTTGCAACTTCCACAGCAGTGTACATACCCAATTCAGTTTGTACACGTTTGAGCCATGGTAATCCCTCTGCTCCTATTCCTTCGAAACCACCCGGTTTGGTACGTGGTTTCCAAATTCCGGCACGGAAAATTTTTATGCCACGCGAAGCTAATCCACGTGCTGTTTCCATAACTTGTTCCTCCGTTTCTGCGCTACACGGTCCGGCTATAATAAGAGGACGCCTGGCGTCAACTCCTGGTAATAAAATTGATTCGAGTTTCATAATTTTTCAGTTTTCAGTAATCAGTAAAGAATTTTCAGTTACTAATACTGTTGTTTTATATATTTTTCTATTTTACTTATTTCTTTCAAGCAATTAAACTAATTAATTAACCAATCAACTTAACGCGTTCCAACGCTTCACCCAACATTTTTTCGTTGGCACAAAGTGAAAGACGTATGTATCGATTTCCTTTGTCGCCGAAAATAAATCCGGGGGTGACAAATACTTTTGATTTGTACAACACCTTATCAGCAAGTATTCCACTATCAGCATAGTTAGAAGGTATTTTTCCCCAAAGGAACATTCCTACCTGACTTTCATCGAAAGTACAGCCAAGAGTTTTTAGTATTTCTTCGGCCAACTGACGACGATTTTTATACAATTCAATATTCATTTTATGATGCCATTCATCTGAATTATTTAAAGCTGCAATGGCTGCCACTTGCATGGGTTTAAATTGTCCACTGTCGATATTGCTTTTCACTTTCAGTATCCATTGAACAAATTCAGCATTAGAGGCAAGCATTCCCATACGCCAGCCCGGCATATTGTGCGATTTACTCATCGAATTCAATTCAATACAAATGTCCTTTGCTCCTTCTACCTGAAGAATACTCAATCTATTTTCGTTCAGAATAAAACTGTACGGATTGTCGTTGCAAATTACAATTCCATGTTTTTTTCCGAAAGCAACCAGTTTTTCGAACAATTCAGGTGTAGCACTTGCACCGGTAGGCATATTTGGATAATTGACCCACATGAGTTTAACGTTACTCAAATCCATTTGTTCAAGTGCTTCAAAATTTGGTTGCCAATTGTTGTTTTCGTCCAAATCGTAGGTAGAAACTTTTGCCTGAACCATATTACTTACAGATGAATAAGTTGGGTATCCCGGATTAGGAACCAACACCCCATCGCCCGGATTCAGAAATGCGAGTGAAATGTGCAGTATACCTTCTTTGGAACCAATTAACGGTTGAATTTCATTTGCAGGATTTAAATCCACTGCAAACCACTTTTTGTACCAATCGGCAAAAGCTTTACGCAATTCCGGAATTCCCACATAAGGTTGATAGCCATGTGCATTATCTTCGGCAGCTGATTTGCAAAGAGCCTCAACGGTTTCTTTCGAAGGTGGCAAATCAGGACTGCCAATTCCTAAGCTGATTACATTCATGCCTTTGGCATTCATTTCGGCAACTTCTTTCAACTTAGTGGAAAAATAATATTCGCTTATTGAACTTAAACGTTCAGCGGGTTTAATAGGTTTCATTATAGTTTATAGTTGGTAGTTTTGGTAGTTGGTAGTAGATAGACTACGACAAACCATACTACAAAACTTCATTAAGCAATTGTAAATCGTAAATTATTAAATTGTAAATTATTCTGCCGGTGTTTCGCCTTCTGGATATTCTCCCAATGTTTTTAATTCGTTAATCAAGGGTTTTATAGCCGCTAAAGATTGTTTATAACGTTCGAGATCATCAAATTTAAAATCGACATAAAACTGATATTCCCATTCGCGACCAATGATAGGCAATGATTGGATTTTGGTCAGGTTGATCCCGTAAAACGAGAAGACAGACAAAACTTTGGACAGACTTCCTTCGGAATGTGGCAAGGTAAATACGATTGATGCTTTATTAATAGGTTCATCTTTCTGAATTTCGTCGACCACCCACGAATTTGCAAAAATCAAAAAGCGCGTAAAATTACGTTTATTTGTTTCGATGCCCCTTGCTAAAATATTTAATCCGTATATTTCTGCTGCACGTTCGCTACAAATAGCAGCATTTCCAAACATATTTTTTTCTGCTATATCTCGTGCAGCAAGAGCCGTATCTTCATGTTCCACCACTTTTACACCCGGCAAAGTTCCCAGAAAATCAGCACATTGCATTAAAGCTATAGGGTGCGATTGAACTTCTTTAATATCATGAATGTTTTGCCCAGGCAAAGCAGCCAGACAATGTGATACACGTAATTTATATTCACCGGCAATGGGTAACTTATGCAATTTCAGCAATTCGTAGTTTGGCAACAAACTACCGGCTATTGTGTTTTCTATAGCCATTATTCCAATTACATTCGAGTCCTTTTTAATTGCTGAGAAAATATCGCGAAAAGCAATACACGGTATGATTTCCACCTGTTCTCCATCAAAAAAATTCTCTGCCGCAATGCCGTGATATGCACCCAATCCTCCCTGAATAGCTACTCGTTTCATATTAGTTAATAGTTGGTAGTTGATAGTTAGTAAAAAAAAATCCTACTCATATTTTGAGCAGGATTTTCATGTATTATCTATTAAATATAGTTTTGTTTTTTACATAAAGGCTATCCTGCTCTTACCTACTAAAGTAAAAGTAAAAAAAGAAATATGTAAAAAATCGATTGATCATAATGAGTGTCATTTTGCTTAGACGGTACAAAAGTAATATAATTTCTAAATAATACAACCTGATTGACAAGAAAATGTTCAAATAAATTTCAAATTATCAATAATAACAGGGCAAATAAGCACATAAATAACTCTCCCGATATTTAACTGTCGGAGTTATAGTTTGATTTGTAACTTACTTTAGAACAAAAAGATTTATTATTTTGTTATTATTACAAGTTTGATATTATTCATTATTTTAATACTTATATTTTATGAAAAAAATTATACTTTCTTTATTACTAATCACCATTAGTTTGAATGGTTTTAGCATAACCTGGAGTATTGCTAACTCCGGGTTTACATTTTCCCCTGCTACTCTAACCATCAATCAGGGAGATGACGTGAATTATGTGATTGCTTCTTCGCATAACGCTGTAGAAGTTAGTCAAGCGGTCTGGAATGCAAATGGTAATACCTCTTCCAATGGGTTTTTAGTTCCATTTGGTGGTGGGAGTGTGTCAGCTGCACAACTGACAGTTGGTACCCACTATTATGTTTGTACACCTCATGCATCATTAGGGATGAAGGGTAAGATTATTGTTCAGGCTCCTGCAGGTTTTGAGGAAAACAAAACTCAAACTGATATGTTAATTTACCCCAATCCTGTAATTGATCATTTAAATGTTCAATACAATTCACTGGAAACAAATGTACTAGAAATTAAATTGTTTGATATTGAAGGCAAAATGCTGAAGGTTTTGTTTGCGAAAACTCTGGTTGCCGGACCGTTTATGAAGTCTTATGATCTGTCTACAGAAACGCAACCGGGTGTTTATTTTGTACAAATAGTGCTTGGTGAAAAGAGTTCCTTCAAGAAAGTTGTTGTATTGTAAGTTGATGAAGATAAATCATTCATATATGTTTAATCTTAAAATGAAAGAAAAAGATTTACAAAAGTCCTTTCCTTTCATTATTTATAATATCCTTATCTACAATTACTTAAAAAAACAATCCACAACAATGAAAATAATAATCAATTTTGTCTTATTGGTAGTGATTGTTCTGGGACTCAGCACCTGTACTTATAACAATGAAGAAGTGCTGTATTCTAATTCGAACGATAGCTGTGATACTACCAACATAACATTCAAAACAAAAGTGACAAGTGTTTTTAGTAGAAATTGTCTCGGTTGTCATGGTAATTCAGTGGCAGATAATAATGGAGGTGGCATCCGACTGCAAGACTATAACGATGTAAAAGCCATTCTGAATAACGCTTATGGCTCTATGGCTCATCTACCCGGATATCCACCCATGCCTAAAGGGATGAGTAATACGATTGACGCATGTGACATTAAAACGGTTCGCATTTGGAAAGAAGAGGGAGCACCAAATAATTAAACACTTCAAAATATGAATTACCCAAAGACTCTCGGTTTATTTCTCGTTTTGAGTTTATTTTCACGCGTTGCTCAGGCTCAGCAGGCCGACTTACTCAATATGCTCGACAGCATTACTCCTAAAGAAATCGAATATACCTATGGAACTTTCAAATCGACACGGGTGCTGAATGGTCACTCCAATGAACGAATGCCCGAAGGGCAGCTCGATTTTAGGATAGAGCACCGTTTTGGGTTAATAAATAAAGGTTATTACGAGTTCTTCGGCTTAGATAATGCCACAACTTTATTTGCACTAGAATATGGCATTAAGGACTGGGTAATGCTGGGGATTAACCGTAGTTCACTGGACAAAACCGTATCAGGTTTTACTAAATTCAGTATATTGAGGCAAAGTACCGGTGCATTGAACATGCCTGTTTCGGTTTCCCTCTTGCTGGGAACAAGTGTTGTCGGAATAAACTGGCCTCATCCCGAACGTAATAATTATTTCTCATCGCGGGTTAGCTATACAAGCCAATTGATTATTGCACGTAAGCTAAACGAAAGTATTTCCCTGCAACTTTCACCGGTTTGGATACATCGCAATCTGGTGCCCACGATAACAGACAAAAACGATATGTTTGCCCTAGGCATTTCGGGACGATACAAACTTTCACGTAGAATTTCGTTGAATGGGGAGTACTATCCAGTGTTAAGTCCATCATGGAACCATCAAAACACCGGCTATACCAATGCTTTATCATTTGGAATCGACATAGAAACCGGCGGTCATGTTTTTCAAATTATACTCTCGAATTCGGAAGGCATGAACGAAAAAACCTTTATTACCGAATCTACAGGTATGTGGCTGAACGGCGATATACATCTCGGGTTTAATATCTCACGCGTATTTTCTTTAAAACAAAAGTAAATTTAATCTTCTAATAGTATGAAAGCAAAAATAATAACCCTGTTATTCATGTTCGGAATAACAACTCAGATTTCCGCACAGGAAAAACTAATTACAAAAACCGGTCATGTTTGGTTCTATTCCCATGCTGCACTCGAAGATATAGAAGCACACTCACGACAGGTAGTAGCTATCATTCTGCCGGACAAAGGTTCTATTGCAGTGGCGATTCCAATCATGTCTTTCGAATTTAAAAAGACCCTGATGCAAGAGCATTTCAACGAAAACTACATGGAATCTGCAAAATATCCGAAAGCTAAATTTACCGGCTCAGTAAATAACTTATCGGATATCAATTTAAAAAAGAATGGTGTCTACAAAACCACAGTCGAAGGTGATCTGACAATACACAACATAACCAAACATGTAAAAGCAGCAGGTACGGTAGAAGTAAAAGATGGAACTTATGCTGTAAAATCAAAATTTACGGTTGAAATAAAAGAATACAATATAGCTGTAGAAAGCCGCTTTGCCCAAAATATTGCTTCGACGATAGAAATAAATATTGATTTAAACTTTTAATAATTCATGATTATGAATAAAAAAATAATAAAATACGGAATCGTGATTGTTTGTCTTGGCGGCCTGGTCGGATTAGGCGTACTTAGCTATATGCTTTTTAAACCGAAACGAAATATAGCCACCACAAAGGCTGAATACGTACTTTCGGCTACGCAACTATTGACGGAATTTACCCAAAACGAAAAGGCAGCCAACGCGAAATATCTTTCTATGGCTTATGGTAAGGTTATTCTGGTTTCGGGAACCTTAGCTGAAATAACTGAAAAAGGCGACACCACCCTTACCCTTTCGCTTAGAGAACCTGCCAACAAAGAAGGTGGGATTAGCTGCTCAATGGACAAAACAGAAATAGCCAAAGCCAAATTATTAAAAGTTGGCGACAAAATATTGGTAAAGGGTGAATGTACAGGATATATGGATATTACCAACGAGGTTTTAATGGTAAAATGTTTATTGGAAAAGTAAAATAAAAATTATGAAAAACAATTTAAACCAGCTTAGTTTGATGTGTATTTTTGTATTTTAAACCAAAATAAAAGGATAAATATTCAGGAAACAAACTAAGACACAACCGGGATTACGCCAAACCAAATATTCCTATTATCTTTGTCAAACAAATATGAGACACTATATTACTTTTACTATTTTATTATTTACAGTTACCACTTGTTACCAACTAAATAAAAACAAATAAAATGAATAGAAAATTTATCCTTCTCTGTACAATATTTTTGGGATTAATAGTTATCAGTTGTAATCACGCTAATCAAAGTAATGGAAACTCCGTAACCAACCCGGTTGCAGGAAAAGCCGTTGTTAAACAGACGATGAATACTCCTGCCCAAATTTATGCAAAACCGGAGGTGCCGGTTCTCTGTTATCACCGTATTACAGATGGCAGGAAAGGCGATTATACGGTAAGCCCGGCTACATTTGCCGCACATATGAAAATGCTGGCTGATAGTGGTTACCACTCCATCTTACCCGCACAATTATATGACTATCTGGTTTATAATAGGGCCTTACCCGAAAAAGCTGTTATGATCACATTTGATGATTCGAGAGTGGAACATTCCATGATTGCTGCTCCTGTGATGGAAAAGTATGGATTCAGAGGCGTTTTCTTTATCATGACCATCACGTACAACAAGAAGAATTACATGACAAAGGACCAAATTGCACAGTTGGCAAAAGCAGGACATACGGTTGGGCTGCATAGCTGGGACCATACAATGGTGACCAAATATAAAGAGGCGGCTGATTGGCAGAAAGAGGTGGTAGAGCCTAAAAAGAAGTTAGAAAGTATAGTGGGCAGGGCTGTAGAATACTGGGCTTACCCGAATGGAGTTTATGACTACAAGGGTGCTGAGGAACTAAACAAGTATTTTAAGCTTTCATTTACCCTTTATTCAAAACGCGATTCCATCCAACCCTTACAAACCGTACGCAGAATGATTGTTCCGGAATGTACTGCACAAGGACTACTTAAATCAATGCACCGGACTTTCGGCAAGCAAAAAAAAGTATAAATACAATTTACCTCGCTGGTGCGGAATTGCAATCCGCGATAAAAACCAAGGAAGAAGAATTGGTTTTCAGAGCTGAAAATAATATTTATAGCAGTAGTTGTAACTTTGCCAAAATGTTTGGACTGTTAGATATGTCGTTTATTGACTAAATTCAAGGATTCTTGGCAAGCCAAGCATCAGAGCCGAACGAGAAATCCGCGCCAGCAAACGAAAACCGATAATTGTTGGAACTCATAATTAAAATTTCCGGGAAATGATTAAGTTTGTTGCATAACGAAAAGGGTTTGACAAATGTCAAACCCTTTTCATTGTTATATTATCTTTTCAATTTATAGTTTCTTCAGTTCCTCTTCCGCATTACTTTGATCAATCACTTTTACATCATACAGTATCTGTATTTCGTATGGTTTCCCTATGATCGCATTATACAGATTCATCACCCCATCATAACCCATTGCGTGAAAATCCTGTTTCATAGTAGCACAATTCGGATTATTCTTAATATATTTCAACAATGGCCTTGATACATCAAAAAATATGGAAATACCTCCACCTTTCATAAATTTCAACAAAGCCGGAATGCTGTCCACACCATTCAGAACCGGGACACCCCACATCATCTGAACACCGTTGATTTTTTTGTTACTGTTTAAATTGTCAGTTAATAATTCCTTTCCGTAATCGGGCATTTCAAACGAATATAGTATTTCGGCAATTTTCCCCTGGTTTATCACAGAGCGAAATCCGGATATTCTTTCCGTCATGTTCTGAGCACTCACTCCACCACTTAAAACAATTATCTGATCCGGTTTTTTATGTGCTTTTTCATATAAACTCATCATGGTTTCGGCACAGACTTTTCCTGCCTTTCTATTGTCTGTTCCGATATAAAAAGTCCGATCGCTTTTGGGACAGTCCGAGTCAAAGGTTCCCACCTTTATTCCGGCTTTAATCGCTTCGTTGATCGGTTCTTTCAAAAACTCTGCATCGTTACAACTGATCAAAATTCCATCTACTTTGTAATGAATTAGATTTTCAATCAACTCTTTTTGTTTTTTCCCGTCATTGGAAGTCGGAGCTTCCCATGTTAGCACAATTCCCAACTTGTTTGCCGCTTCTAAAGCACTTTGTTTGACCTGATCAAAGATTGCATTATCGACTTTAGGAATAATTGCTATAATAACCTCTTTCTTTCCCTGGTCTTTCTGTTTGCATGAATCAAAAACACCCACTAAAAGGCAAAGCACTGTAAGTAAAAGCCAATTTTTTTTCATAATGTCTATATTTTAAAATTATTAGAAAATCTTATTATATATATACTTAAGCATTAATTTACAACCTTTTAAAGAATTGAAAAGCAAATAGCATTTTACATCTTTTGTATAATCTCTAAACAAATCCAAACAACATTTTGTTCCATATCAGCAATTAATTGATATATCTGCAAAACATAAATCAAAATCCATTTACATAACTATAGCAAATACTTTTTATAGTTATCCAAGAGTCAGTACTCTCTTCTTGAGAGAGGGATTTAGGTCAGACGATATAAAGATGTCTGACCCCGACAGAATCGTCGGAGGGAAGATCAGAGTTGTTAATTATATAAATAGTGAGTTACAAACAGCCTTTATAATGTAAATACAGTTAGCAGCGAACAAATAGAAGTGAACAGTGAACAGTCAGCATTGATAAATGGTAAATGGTCAGCGAGCAAGAAATAATAAATCATATCATGTCGTTGTAGAAGAAAGAGAATAAACAGAAAAGATGAAGGAAAGAGAACCGCTAAGAAATGAAATTATTTCTTAGCGGTTCTCTAGGTTTATTTCTGTTTTTGCGCTAAAATGTATTATCGAAGTTTAGAAAAATTTATAGCACAACTGACTCAATATAAGTAAAATATACAACAGAGAGAACAAATATCGCATTCCATTCCTGTCCCCTTTTAGGGGCTAGGGGTAGATTCTATTTCTTCAAAATCTTACATTAAACCCGCCATTGAAATTAATTCCGGGCATAGGATATCCGTAATTAATTTGATATTTTTAGTTAAATAAATTATCCCCTGTAAGTGCCAGCGCCACAGTTTTAAACACTCCGATGTTCGTTTCAGAAATAATCAACAGATAAAGAAAAAATGCAAACGTCTTTTTTGACTTGTGGGTAGATTGGATTTTTGATTTTTTTGAAGAACGAGAAAAAACAATGTGCCAAATTGTGGGTTGATTGCAAAAAGTGTGACAGAAAAAACAACAGCAGGGTTGATTGTGGGGAAGACGACAAAAAGACCATGCAAGCCCAGAGGTACGAGGGGCGGGATTTTTGGCGGCTGGTGATTTTGCATTAGCGTAGCTGCCCGTAATGAGCTTTCAGGTGAAACCTGACTGCTTTCAACAATAAAATCAAGAAATTATTTTTCAGTTATCAATAGTATTTTAGTTTATTCAAATTGACTTTTTTAGTTGTAAATTATATGGTATAACAGTAGACAAAACCAACTTTGTATATATTAAAAAATAATCACTAAATTTGTAATGTTGAATTTTATAAATAGAACAGGATGGAATTGCAATATAATTTTCTATTCTTAAATTTAGTTCTAATGATTCATTACCTTAATCCTATTCATTATTTTTTTTATCAGCTTTTTCTAATGCTTCCTTTTTGGCAGCTGCATCTTTTGCTTTCTTTTCAAAATAACCTCTGAAAAGGAAATTGTGTTTGGCTGCAGTCATGTTTTCATCCAATCCTTTTGAACTCTTTTTTAAATTGATCAGGGTCTGATTTAAATTCTCTGCAAGTGTTGTATCTCGTATTAACCTACCTAACGTTCCATTTTCATTGTTAATTTTATACATCATTTCTTTAAACTGTTTTGATATAATTTCAGCGTTACCAGCAGTAACATTCAACTTTGCCATGATGGTGTCAATTCCGATCAATCCTTTTGAAGTCTTTTTTAAATTTAATATGGTTTGATTTAAATTCTCGGC
>Ga0209540_10000343_pt1 | contig 47043 bp, 52 predicted proteins | sample BarGraIncu01121A_FD_184501 | JGI IMG/M metagenome (GOLD analysis project Ga0209540, IMG submission 184501) | Arctic peat soil microbial communities from Barrow, Alaska - Barrow Graham LP Incubations 011-21A (SPAdes) (version 2) | ecosystem: Environmental > Terrestrial > Soil > Wetlands > Peat... | reverse complement strand
TCATTGCGGGCCGGCCGGTGTTCTCGCATCCTTCCCGTAAGGGAGGCTTTCGTCTTCGCTATGGGCGAGCACGTAACACGGGCTTTGCCTCTGCTGGCATCAACCCCGCAACGATGGTCGTGCTCGGTGAGTTCCTCGCTCCGGGAACGCAATTGAAGATGGAACGGCCAGGTAAGGCTGCTGGCATTTCTTCAGTCGATTCGATTGAAGGCCCAACCGTTAAACTATATAACGGAAGCGTCTTCCGCATTGACTCGTACGAAGCGGCCCTCAAACATCAAAACGATATCGACGAGATTCTCGACATTGGAGAGATTCTCGTAAATTACGGTGACTTCCTAGGTAATAACCATCCACTGATCCCTTCGCCGTATGTGCACGAATGGTGGATACAAGATCTCGAAGAAGGGGCAACGAGCTTGCACGAACCCGCCCCTTCTGTTGATGTAAAAGAACTCACTGCATCATCCGCGCTGAACCTATCGCGGCACTTCAGTGTCCCGTTGCACCCCAAGTTCACCTATTTATGGCACGATATAACGCTTAAACAGTTGACACTGCTCGCGGACTTTGTCAGCCAAACGGGCCAGACATCGCAGGGCGAATTGATAGTTGAAGCCAAGCACGATTATGAAGAGCCTGTCGACCTCATTTTGCCTCGTGATCCCAAGATAAAGGAGCTGTTAGAAGCGCTGCTTGTCCCACACACTGTAACTGAAGATCAAATGATAATTAAAGACGCAGCGGCATTCATTAAAAGTCTCGGGCTTACCGACTCACTAGGCAAGGAGTGGTTTTCTCTTAAAAGCCCGAGCATCAAGTCGACGATTGACGCGGTCACGCTGCTTAGCAAGATCGAAATACGGAAACGCGCCCCATCAAGGATCGGGGGGCGCATGGGACGACCTGAGAAATCTCACGCCCGAGAAATGAAGCCCCCTCCGCATGTGCTTTTCCCTATCGGCAATTCAGGTGGGCGTGACCGATCTCTTCGAAGGGCAGCCGGGTCATCAAAAGCGGCCGTCGAAAACGCCTCGGAAATTGACGCCCATTACCTCGGTATAATTGACGTTGACATAGGCGTCCGTCGATGTCCAATATGTCAGAACACAACCTATCAAACGCGCTGCGAATGCGGAGGTTTTACAGAGCCCATTATTTTCTGTCCGACATGTTCGCGCGATCTGCGAAATGGGGGCGCGTGTCCAAAGTGCGGTAGACAAGGTGTTAGTCATCGGATCCAATCTGTTGATTTAAGAAAGGTGTACCAGCAAGCGCTTGCCCGACTTGACGAAACGCCGCGATTCGACAGATTTAAAGGCGTCTTAGGCCTTATATCCAAAAATAAAACCCCAGAACCCCTAGAAAAAGGTATTTTACGCGCAAAGCACGAGATCTTCGTGTTCAAGGATGGGACCTGCAGATACGACTTAACTGATCTGCCCACGACGCACTTCACACCGAGGGAGATCTCAGTTCCTGCGAGCAAGCTCGTCGAGTTAGGGTACGACGTGAAAGACGACGATCAGGTCGTTGAACTGGCTCCGCAGGATATCATACTATCTGAGGACTGCGGAGAGTGGCTTTTGCGCGTATCCAAGTTCATTGACGACCTGCTCGTCAAATATTATAAACGACCCCCTTACTACGAGGCAGATTCGAAAGAGGAGCTCATTGGTGCATTGGTGATCGGGCTGGCACCTCACACAAGCGCCGGCGTATTAGGCCGCGTCATTGGTTTCACTCCTGCTTCAGCGAGCTTCGCTCATCCATTCTTCCACGCTTCAAAGCGTCGAAATTGTGATGGAGATGAGGACTGCGTCGTTCTTCTTTTGGACGGACTTTTAAACTTCTCTTTGTCGTATCTGCCGGATCGTCGCGGGGGCAAAATGGACGCCCCACTCGTCTTGACGACGCGGATCGATCCGAAGGAGATCGACGCCGAAGCGCACAACCTCGACATAATTGAGCAGTATCCGCTTGAGTTCTACCGCGCAACCCTGCGCTTTGAAGACCCGAAGCAGGTTCACGTAGCAACGGTAGCGTCGCGATTGGGCACGAATGCCGAATACACGGGCTTTGAGTTTACCCATCAGTCGTCGTCGATTTCGCTCGGTCCCTTGAACAGCTCGTACAAAGTGCTTGAGTCTATGATGGAAAAAATGGAGATGCAGCTTGAACTTGCTCGTCGCATTCGCGCCGTAGACGAGCGAGACGTCGCAGAGCGCGTTATCAAGACGCACTTTCTCCCCGACCTTATTGGCAATCTGCGAGCGTTTTCGCGCCAAAAGGTGAGGTGTGTGAAATGTAATTACAAGGTGCGACGGCCGCCCATTAGCGGCAACTGTCCGAAATGCGGTGGAAAGATCGTGCTCACCGTTCACGAAGGCTCGGTAACGAAGTACATGGCGCGTTCAATCCAGATCGCCGACGAGTATGGCGTGTCCAAGTATACGCGCCAGCGGCTTATGCTCCTTGAGATGTCAGTCAACTCGTTGTTCGAGAGCGACGCCTCGAAACAGATGGGCTTAGTAGACTTTATGTAGGTGCAAACGATCGGCTTGTGCGACCACACGAACTGCACTATTTCTGGGGCCTATTCTTTGCGCACTGTAAAACTTTGTCAAGGGAAGCTAATATAAACAACTCGCTCGACAAGGGACAGACAATAATGGTCGATATTCCAAGATTGGTGCTAAACTCCGGTCTGCAGTTCTTACGTTCGCCTGCAGGCGCTGTAGACTGGAGGCAAGTGGCGAAAAACGCGGCAAACGTCGGCGACGCGCAGCGATGGCCTCACGCAGATAAAAAACGGCTTTTGCCAACGTATAGCGGGTTTGTGGACGCAGCCATGCCGCAAATCATCGAAGTAACTGGGCTTCAAGCACCACGCGCTCGTCAAATACGAGTCTTTGACAGGTATGATTGGATAAAGACGAACATCAATGCATTCGCTGATCAGTTTGCGCCGCTCGAACAGGCGCTTATGACGCGTGAGGGTGATTCGCTTATAAGCAGGGGGGTGTACAAGTCGAATCAAGTCATCTCAACAGTCGGTTTTAGCCTTCTGCTTGGCTACCTTGCAAAAAAGGTCCTCGGTCAGTACGACCCAAGCCTTTTCGGGCGCGAGATCGTAAGTGGGCAGATCTATTTTGTGGAACCGAATATCGAAATAGTCGAGCGCCAACTCTCTTTTGCGGGAAATGACTTTCGGCGATGGATCGCTATCCACGAGGTGACTCACGCTGTCGTGTTCGAGTCGGTGCCGTGGCTTAAAGGACATGTAAACCAACTCCTAAAACGATATCTTGAGGCAACTAACGAGGGACTCGCTTCAGACGGCGTCCAAGCACGGACGCGCGCCGTTGCGAGTTACTACATCGAACGAGGACAATTCTCTCTCCTGCACGCCGCTCTATCTCTTGAACAAATAGACCTCCTAAATCAGATTCAAGCTCTGATGAGCGTGATTGAGGGCTATTCGGATTTTGTCATGGACAGGATCGGCAAGGAGTTGTTCGCAACGTATGATCACATGAAGCGCGCTTTTGACCTCCGGAGAAGGAACAAAAGCGGGAGAGAGCGGTTCTTTGAGCGCGCGACAGGACTTGGTATGAAGATGGAGCAATATGTCCTCGGAGAGCAGTTCGTCTCACACGTTGAAACAAGTCAGGGGATCGACTTCGTTAACAGGGTTTGGCGCTCTCAGAGCGACATTCCCACGCTTGATGAACTAACCCACCCTGAAAAATGGATCGTGCGGCAAAAAAGCACGACCTAGAGGCTTGACGACCTCCCTCAAATTAAGAGCTATGAATGAACAAGCACGCTGTGCTCGATCCTTTCCAGACGATTACGGTGTTCGTCAAGTTTGCGGAATTTCTCCTGTCTTGCGTAGTAATCAGCACGTTCAATAAGTCCACGAAAGGTCTCACTTACCATAGATTCACCAAGTGAGCCGACGAATCGATAAGGGATAAGCGCACGGTAAGAGCGCCGTGAAAGTAATCGTATATCACACCCGTAATGCCCCTTGCAAAACTCGGTGAGCGGTCAAGGGGACGCTCTGTCATTTTTATCCGCTCACGTTCACAAGAGTTCACTGAAATTGATTTTTACGCACATATAGCGCCCTAATTGGCACCATTCGCCCAGAACAGAGAATATCCCCGCGTTCGGCAGGATAACGTTAAATAGCATGCAAATTGAGCATTTAATCGATTGGCGTGCCTCATAAATTACCGTCTAAGGATTTGTTACAGTGGGATCAGACGCTCTTTAAGGATGAACGCTATTTTGAATTAGACCACATCCCAGAGCACTTCTCCCATCGAGAGACGCAGATGCGCGCTCTTGAGATCGCCGCCCGTCCCGCACTGCGGGGCGCCCGTCCAATCAACAGTCTATGTTCAGGGCCGCACGGCACAGGAAAGACCACGGCAGTGCTGAAGGTATTCGAAGAGATTGAAAACTACACCGACAGCGTCGTGCCGGTTTATATAAACTGTCAAATCGACGGAACTCGCTTTGCGATATTCTCAGAGATCTACAAGAAACTCTTCAAGTATACGCCACCCGATTCGGGCGTTTCATTCAAACGTGTCTTCACAAAGATTACGAAATACCTCATCGATCAGGAGAAGGTACTCATCGTCGCTCTTGATGATGTCAATTATCTCTTCTATGAGAACACGGTCAACAAAGTCCTGTATGCACTCCTGCGAGCTCACGAGGTGTCAGCAGAGGTCAAGATCGGGGTCATCGCAATATCAAGCGACCTCTCGGTTGAGATGTCGAAGCAACTCGACCCTCGTGTGATGTCGGTTTTTCTTCCTGAGGATGTATACTTCCCGCTTTATACCCGTGCCGAGGTACGCGACATTCTGGGAGACCGCGTGCGGCGCGGGTTCTATGCAAACGTGGTTCCTGAAGATGTGCTTGAAAGGGTCATTGATCATGTGGAAGAGGCAAGCGACCTACGGGTGGGGATCGACCTCTTGAGAAAAATTGGACTTAGAGCGGAGATAAGCGCGCGAAGATACGTCACGGCAGACGATGTAGAGCACTCATATGAAAAATCGCGCCTCGTTCATCTCACGTACTCAATCCAATCGCTGCGCGCAGAAGAACGCGACCTTCTTAAACTGATCGCAGGGCAAGAGGCAAAGATAAAAGCGGGGGAGCTCTATAAAAAGTTCAACGAGGAGACGCACCTCGGCTATACGCGATTTTATGACATTGTCTCCAAGCTTGATTCAATTCGACTTATCAACACTGATTTTACAGGTAAAGGAACACGCGGAAGAACGCGAGAGATTCAACTCAGATACGAGCCGGAGGATGTCCTCAGCGTGCTTGCCGAAATGGAAACGTAATGCCTGCGGCAAAAAACGACAGAATTGACGCCCTCATCCAAGAGGTCCGCGATCTCAAGAGCGAGATCAAAGAGCTTCGGATCCTTCTTATGTACGAGCTTCTGAAAACGGAGGATCGGCGATTTCGCAGCGGCGACTCACTCCTTGCACTTACCAAACAAGCGCTTAACGGAGCCGTTGAACAGCTTGCCGACCTCGAGCGCAAAACCGACGTGCAAGCGCGAGAGGTGCAACGATCGACTGAAGAACCGGTAAAAGCTCGCAAAGACGTGTCAACGCCAACGGTCGACGTCGACAAGGAGATCGCTATTTTGAAAAAAGAGATGGCTGCGAGCCTCAGGAGTGCCGCAAGGGAAATTGAAGAGGAGGATGTAGACGAGGAAAAGGAGGACACGGAGTAACTCATGTTGCTTACGCTCTTCGGCGACTATGATGCGGGTGCAGAAGCAGACTATGTGCCTACCTGGCAAGAGTTTGAGGAGCAAATCCGTGACGTCCTCGAGTGCGCCGGCTTTTCAACTCATTTTAGGAAGGTCTTCGTGGCTGCAGGTAGGCGCTACGAAATTGATGTCGTCGCTTATCGCTTTGATACGACCCTGCTCATCGATGCCAAGCGGTACGGCAAGGCGCGTCTTAGAAGCTCGTCCATTCGGGCACAGGCGCGAAAACACCTCGCCCGCTGTGGCGAGTTTGACCGAGCGTTTTCCGTCAGCAGCGTGTCCGTCATCGTAAGCTGGATAGACGATGCACTTCTGTGTGAGGGCGATTGCTTCATCGTTCCTTTTGACAAGCTCGAAGATTTTATTGTCCACCTTGAGTGCTACGTTGACTCGATTAACGAGCTTGACGCCCGGGATTCCATACTCGATAATATTAACGAAAACGACATCTTTTAATCGACGCAATTCGCAAAGGCAATATTTTAAGTTTGGTCAATGCATTTCTTTCATGAAGCTGATACGCCGAGGCTACATTCTCGGGCCATAAATCCACGAATGAGAGAAAAATAGATGAAAGCGTGTATCATGTGTGGCGGTGCCGGCACGAGGCTCAGACCGTTGACCTTCGAGCGGCCTAAGCCAAGCATCCCGCTTCTCAACAAACCGTCAGTCGGTCACCTCGTCGAACATCTGTCAGCAAATGGCTTCAACGACATCGTCATCACCCTCGGGTACCTGGGACGGAACATCGAAGAGTACCTTGGCGATGGCCTGATGTTCGGTGTAGAGATAAACTATATTCGCGAGAGACACAAGTTGGGCACTGCTGGGAGCGTCAAGAACGCTGAGCACCTCCTCAACGACGGGCCCTTTCTCGTCGTTGGAGGAGATCACGTGATGGACTTTAACCTTCGCGAGTTTTACCAGTTCCATCGTAAGAATGACAGCATACTGTCAGTCGGAGCGATGTCCATCGACGATCCACGCGAATACGGAATCCTTGACATTGACGTTAATAATCGAGTGCATCGGTTTAGAGAGAAGCCGAGTTCCGGCGAGATATTTAGCAATCTCGCAAGCACGGGTATCTACATGTGCGATCCTGAGCTCTTCAGCCACATCCCAAAGGAGCGGTTTGACTTTGCTAAGGACCTTTTTCCGCGGCTGCTCAGTTCAAGTGAGCGTATGTCGGCGTGGATGGCGCGCGGACACTGGACCGACATTGGAAACGCAACGGCTTATCGACAGGCGTCGAGGTGGTTGCTCGACAACTTGCGCGGAACAGAAATCGTCGGACACTTCCAGATTAAAGACGCGCGCCTAAACGGCCCCGCATCAATCGGAACTGACGTGTCGATCGGGTCAAACTCAGCTATCGTTGGCCCGGTGGTGATTGGCGCAAACACCGTTATCGGCGACAATGTGTTAATCAGCCCCTATACGACCATAGGGTCCGGCTGTGATATCGCCGATGACACGTCAGTGCTCTCTGGGATTGTGTACAACGACGTCAAGATCGGTGCACATACGGCCGTTTCGGGTTCTATTGTCGACAACGGAACGAGCATAGGGGACCATTGCGTTCTCGAAAATAACACCGTCATCGGTCCGCGAGTCGTTGTGAACGATTCTGTTACCGTGCACTCGGGCGTCTCTATTTGGCCCGAGGTCGTCATCGATGGGGGCGACGTGTTTAAGGACGTGCTTAATACTGCGTACGACACACACAAAGACGGATCGTAACGGAAAAGAAAGTTGTTCTCTGAAGAGTAAAAATAGAGGTGGAATGGCAAATGCTTGATATTCAAAACTTGCACGTAGAAGTCGACGGTAAGCCAATCCTTAAGGGGTTAGACCTTAAGGTGAACGAAGGAGAGACTCATGCCCTCTTTGGCCAAAATGGCTCGGGAAAAACCACTCTCGTGTTAACAATCATGGGGTTTCCCCGTTACCACGTCTCCGAGGGACGCATACTTTTCAAAGGTGAGGATATCACCCATCTGCCCGTAAACGAGCGGGCGCGTCTTGGTATCGGGATCTCATTTCAACACCCGCCGGCCATTCATGGGGTGAAGCTCAAGGATTTGGTCGACATAGCCGCTAAACACGGCACTCAGCCTTTCAATACCGAAGAAGTCGCTAAAACTATCAACATCTCGCCCGATTTTCTGACTCGGGATGTCAATTTTGGGTTCTCAGGTGGGGAGGTGAAGCGCACCGAACTGTTGCAACTCCTCGCCCAAAACCCCGACCTCGTGCTGCTTGACGAGCCAGATTCCGGGGTCGATCTCGAGAATATCGAACTCGTTGGAGAGACGATCAACAAGCTGCTCGACAGAGACAAGCGCTTGCGCAAGCGACGCAAATCAGGACTTATCATTACCCACGCCGGAGGCATTTTAAAGATCGTGCAGGCTGACAGGGCGCACGTTCTCGTTGACGGTAAGATCGCGTGTTCCGGCAACCCAGGTGAACTCCTCAATGATATCTGCGAGCTTGGTTATGAGGAGTGTGTAAAATGTCAAATATAGATGAGTTAACCGAACGCGCCGAAAAGGCCCGTGGGAAGAAGGCGGCGTTCGGGCCTGACATACCACTTGAGAGTTACACGTCGAATGCCCCGGCCCACAAGAAAATCCTGACACTCAAGACGCTGCCCTCCAACTACCAGAGTCAGTCGCTTGGCGTTGGAATAGATGCAAAGGAGGATGAGCGATCGGGCTCATATTTCCAGCTCGATACAAGCGTCGTCTACTCGAAGACCTCGGCACAGGACGTCGAAGTGCTCAGTGTGACCGAAGCGTTCGAGAAGTATGACTGGCTTAAAGACTACTGGTGGAAAACGGTCGCGGTTGACGCTGACAAGTACACCGCCCAGGCCGCTCTTAATTTCAGCAACGGCTACTTCATACGGGCAAAGGCGGGCACGAAGACTATCTTGCCAATTCAGGCGTGCATGTTCCTAGCCCAAGAGAGCCTGTCACAAAACGTGCACAACATCATCATTGCTGAGGAGGGCTCGGAAATGCACATAATCTCGGGCTGCAGAACCGCAGACGAGCTTTCCCACGGAATTCACGTCGGAGTTTCTGAGTTCTTCATCAAGGAGGGCGCGAAATGCTCCTTTTCGATGATTCACAACTGGGGCCCGGAAGTCGCTGTTCGCCCGCGGAGCGGAATCATCGTTGAGAAGGATGCCACGTTTATCAACAATTACGTCTGTTTGAAGCCCGTTCAGAGCTTACAAATGTACCCAACGATCCGTTGCGTAGGTGAGAACGCCACCGCATTATCGTATTCACTGCTGTACGCAACGGAGGGCTCACATATGGACGTAGGAGCGCGAGTAATCTTGGAAGCTGAGCAATGCAAGGCAGACGTGATAGCGCGGACGATTACGAATGGCGGCGAGATCATCTCGCGCGGAAACCTTACCGCTCTCCACGGTGACGTCAAGGGACATCTCGAATGCCGCGGACTTATGCTGGGTGACCACGGCAGGATTTTTGCGGTCCCCGAACTCGATGGCGCCGTTCCGGATGTCGACATGTCACACGAAGCCGCAGTGGGGAAAATCGCTGAAGAGGAGATAACCTACCTTATGACACGGGGACTTAGCGAAGATGAGGCTACGTCCGCCATCGTGCGGGGCTTCCTTGACATAGAAATTAAAGGCGTGCCGCCTGCGTTACAAGAAGAGATGCGACGAGCTGTCCACACTACAGAGGGCATGGGCCTTTAGTACTTAAAAAAAAGAAAATAAACAGCGATGTGGTGGGAAAGCGCCCGCTATTCCTGCAAAGCACGATAATAGAGCATTCGTCGGTCGATCCGCTTTATCCAGCGCGCTTGATAAATAGAAACGAACAGCGTGTTCTCGCCTATGCGTATCGCGACATCTGTCTCTTTAGGGGGACTGATAGAAATTGGCAAAATCAGAGCACCGGAACACGTAGTCGTCACTCTGAAATCTTTCCCTTGCTCCTTAATGTAGGCGGCGACTGCCTCTTCAACTTCTATCTCTTCGACGCTCATCTCGAATGCAATTTAGGATGTAGTTATGATTATGAATATATATCCTTCGACATAACTCCGATTCAGTTTACGGTGTCGTGGAGATTCAACGTTCAACGGGATCTTGTTTGCAGCCCCGGCTTGCTGAATGTGCTTAACTAAATAAACATCTTTGACTCATTGTGAATGATGAGCGGCAAATACGTAACGAGCTGCCTGGCGTGCACCATAAGGAACAATCTCGTACTAATGGTTGAGCAAGCAAGTGGCTATTGGGCCGGACGATGGATACTCCCTGGAGGAAAACTAGAGCTGGGCGAGTCCTTGGAAGAGTGCGCTGCTCGTGAGTGTTTCGAAGAGACAAGCGTGAAAGTCGCCGTTTCTCGTCAGGTTAAAGCGTACGTGTCGTATGACCCCAACTCGGAGTGGGACGAACAAGTGCTGCTCATTTGCTATGAAGCGGAGTACGTAAGCGGGTTTCCAACCGTTGGACAAGGCGTGACTGGTGCCAAATGGATCGAACTCGATAAAGTAAAGGATATGAACCTGCGCAATCGGGAGGTCCCGGACATCATCCTTCGCATGATAACTGAAACGTTACAGTCAAGAGGTCAAACCTAAGAAGTGCTGCGCGATCTATTGATTGACAGATACTCTATTTGGGCCGTGTAGATTTCTCAGCTAACTGTTGGCTTCTTAACTGCACGCTCAGTGCTAAGCTCGTTTGCTTCAGACTAAAAGTTGCTTACCGCTCCTTTATTGCTTTGATAAAGTCGTCGATCGGTATCGCAGGCATGCTCATTATTTGAACCGTACCGCGCGCCCCGAGCTCGACCGAGGCTTTCAGAATGGTTTCGTTGTCAGGCGCTTCAACGATGTTCACAAAGTCGTATGGCCCCACGACTGCATGCTGGGATATGACTTTGACTTGCATCGCCTCCATCTCTCGATCGACTTCCTGAATGCGATTGGGTCGCTCTCGTATTGTTTTCCTGCCTTCAGTGGTTAGTTTGGTTAAAAGGATGTACGTAGGCATCGAACCACCTCCTTAGGCAAATAGGCGTGAAAGGACTTCTGTTTTTCCCTTAAGAGGGTTTAAAAAGCTTAAATTTTGTGAGCCGAAGCCTGCGCTGTAGCCAGCGTGAAGGTTTTACGTGACGTGAAACCGTGCTTAATTAAGCCGAAAGCTTTAGCTCATCTGCGGCTCATCACAGTTCGACGAGCTCATAAGAACTTGTTCCTAATCCTATCCGCTCTCCATACGTTATTTGAATCGAGCCTTGAGTCTCACTCCAGACACCTTTGAACTTGTCATCACCAGGTTCAAGATTGGTGACAAGACGAGTGCCTGGTATGCCCCGCTGCCCGTTCACCAGATCCACGCTCGCTGCGTCAATGGCGACGGGGTCAGTTGAGGCAAGAATCCCTACGTCGGGGACGATGGGCGTGTCACTCCAAGGAACGCAATCGCAATCGGGCGTAATCTGCAAAAGGAGATTGAAGTACCCGACGCCACGCTTGCTCACTGTCGCGCCAAAGGCGTATTCAGTCAGCATCTCTAAAAATCGTTGGAGATCGTGTTCCCAGTCGTATGAGATACTGGAGTTTAAGCACATCGCCATACACTCACCACACCCAACGCAGAGGTCGTAATTAATGCTCGACGCACCTGCTTCGATCGATATGGCCGAGCGTGGGCACACCCCAACGCACACCCCGCACGCTGAGCACTTGTCCACATCGACTATCGGATTCATACCCTTATGTTGGTCCGCCTTCCCAGCCCTCGGGGCGCATCCCATCGCCAGGTTCTTTATTGCGCCCCCAAATCCGGCCATTCCGTGACCTTTCAAGTGTGACATGACGATCATGCTCGGAGCCGCGACGATATCGCCTGCAATTTTGACCGTGTCAAAGTGTTTCTTGTCGATTCGAACGTCCTGGTAGTGATCGCTTACAAGTCCGTCAGAGATGATGAATGGCGCCCCTAACACCGCGTAATCAAACCCATGCTCAAGAGCGGTCGCGAGGTGGTCGACCGCGTCGTGTCGACTTCCCGAATAGAGCGTATTTGTGTCGGTCACGAACGGCCTGCCACCGCTCGTTTGTACCAGCTCGACGACTTGCCGGACGTGCTCTGGTCGAAGATGTGAATCATTGCCGCGTTCGCCGACGTGCAGTTTTATTGCTGTGAGGGCGTCAGCTTCAATCAGCGTGTCAAATTGCGCCGCTTCAAAGAGCTGTCGAATGCGAGCGATCGCATTTTCGTCCTTACTTCCTGCGTTCACGCGCGCAAAATATACTGTACTTGCCATTTTTCTCTCCGATGCGTACGTCAAATCCCCAGTTTAAGGTCCGGCACTCGAGATGCGGCCGGCACGTTTGTGTGGCACTAACCCTTTACAAGAGCGGCCCATTTACCTATCTTGTCAAGCTTCTTCTTAAGGGGGAGCGGATTATGGACGGCCGTTTCCCATATGACCTGCACGCCGTCAACCGATTCGGTGACCTCTTTGCTGAGCAGTTCTGCCTCCCTTCCAAAAACAATGGCAATGGGGGTGCTTTTTGACAGTGCCGCGACCGTCCCAAGATACTGCACCCCCGAGTCCTTATGGATAAAGCCAAACGCGAGGTCAACGTCGAACGTCCCCTTAGCAATTTGGTCAATGCACTTGTCTATGTTCACGTACGATTCAATGTACGCTTTCTTGGGATCCGCGACTTTCATTAAGTTGACAGCGCTTGGCGTTCCCGCACAAATCACCTCAAACCCCTGCGCTTTCAATGCGTTTCCGATGTACAGCGCGAGGCCGGTTTGCACAGGAACCTCAGGACACCCCAGGAGCAGTAAGGCCTTCATAACTATCGATACAAGAACGTCGCCCTGTGTATTATTCTTTTGCAGCTTAATTGGTGACAGGAATAAAAAATACGCGGAAGCAGCCTGGATCGAATTGCAGGTTACTTAAAAAGGATTCCTGGTTAAGCTATTACCTTGCCTGAAAGATCTCAAGAGACTAGTTAAGCCCCGCAAAGGGGCAGCAAGACAATTTGAAGAGCGTGATGCAAGCGAGGGATACAACGCGACACCTTATCGAGCTTGTTAAATCAAAATACGCAAATCAACGTCAGACCTAACGGTGTTAACTAAGGGAGTTCCTAGCGCATATTGTACTCAGCGGCACCGTAAACGCAGAAGAATACAGCGTTTAATTTACTTTCGGCCCAGATCGGACAGGAAGGGCACACGCAGCCCTTTTTTTCTGTGGTTTTTTCGTTTCTACCTTGTACACAGAAAAGCCCGCCTGTAAGACCGGTTTTGTCGTAAGTCGGGCACCGTTCTGTATAGCACAAGCATTTTTCGAAGTTCTCTTTCGTGTTTTCAACGCGTGCACGTTTCCTGTTAAACATTTAGTTCCACCGCCATTTGTGTTCTCTACGAAATGTAGCATTTTAAACGCTTTGATAAACGAAAGCTGTTCGCATGCCATGTAAATGAGTTATAGCGAGAGTGAAAGCGGGGCACACCGAGGCGATGAAATCGCGCCAACCTAAAAATCTACGAGGATGGGAAACGCTCGATATCGGGCGATCCCCCACGATTAATTGAAGAAGCGATCGATGCCATTGAAAATAAGAGAGTTATCTTACGTTCACGGAGATGTAAAAACTCAAATCGCATCTGGAAGAATTATTTAAATATGCACATCAAAATTATCAGTGATACGCGAAAACCAAAACTTTAGAGTTAAAACACAATGCCCGGCCTCGTTATTCACGTTGGAGTTGCACTCGTAGCGTTGTTGCTTTATTTTGACGATCGTAACCGGAAGTACGTTCTGCTCCTGCTGCCTTTCGCCGTGCTTCCCGACCTCGATCATTTCGCACCGTTGTACGCACCCCGGGAGATGCTCCATAACGTTTTTTTGCTCGTGCCTCCGCTCGCCATCGCGCTCTACGGGCTGAAGACAAAAAACAACGTAGTATACAGCATCGCGTTGATGGCAGGCTTTGTGCTGTTTTCACACATCGTGCTCGATTTCTTTAATGGCGGAGTGGCACTGTTCTATCCGTTACGAACAACGTGGTATGGTTTCACGAATACGCCGCACGTAGCTCATGGTGCTGTTGCCCTCATATCCGAGCCACTGAGTACGTACGTGCCAAGCGAGGCGTTGGGTGGTTTCTCCACGGTAAATGAAGCTCACGGTGCTGTTTTTTTAATCCCCAAACCACTGGGGGCGTACGTGCCAAGCGAGGCGTTCGGCTTTGCGCTGACTTTTATTGTCTTAGCCGTAATTCTCTTCGTCAAAAGGCAGCTTCAATTCGACACAGATGCCCGTGAACTTGCGAAACAGACTAACGTCTGATTTTTCTGCGGCGGCTTGCAATTGTTGCTGTGATGACCTGCCCAGCTGTGAAGCTAAAAGTCGCCGAGAGGTGACGCGTACGCGTGAAAAACATTTCGGAGCCTACAAGGCTGAGATTGAGGATAATGAGGTGAGGCTCCTCACCAATGAATTGCACGTGCGAGAATAATGAGGGAGCCGTTCGACGTCACAGGTGATCGGGCAGCCCTAGCAATGTTCGCGTGGGCTTCGCCGGCAGTGTATATAAGCTTAGCCTCGGGTTTTGAAGCCTGTCTCACAAATGATGCGGTTAAAACGCACGCCTGAGTGGTGGGGAACATTGGTACGCAAACAGCGAATCGATGCGACCCTAAGCGGCAGCCCAGAGGAAATATTTAAACTGGCATTGCCAAACTAATATTAACGCCGTAGCAAAACCACTGCGAGAAGCAGCGTCAAAAGAAACAATGCCGGACCCGATTACTCACCTCATCGTTGCCACTTCACTGTTATGGCTGTTTTGGGACAAAAAGTACCGAAACTACGTCCTTTTACTGTCCCCCCTAGCTGTGTTGCCAGATGTAGATCATTTCCTACCGCCATTCCACCGTTTGCTCTTGCACAACATCTTCATCATTGTGCCTACCATCAGTCTTGCGGTGTATGCACGCTTTTGGACAAAGAATGACGTTTTATTTAACGTGTCACTAATCGCGACCTTCTTCTTGCTTTCACACCTGTTACTCGACCTGTTTACTGGTGCTGGCGTGCCTCTGTTCTATCCGCTTACAGCGGCAACTATTGGCTTCACGTACGAGTTGGTTATTGCCCATGGCTCTGTGGTACTACTTCCCGAACCGCCTGCCGCGTTCGTGCAGAGCGAATTGTTTGGCATCGCGCTGACATCCCTAGCGCTAGCTGTGACTTTATTCGTCAAGAACCGGCTACCATTGACTAAAGATGTTTTCGCGTCTGAGGTCTAAGTTTAATTCGCCGCGCGCGCGGTGGGTTCCCGCCAAGTGGCACTGCACATCGCTGTAAGCGTGAATGGCGGTGTGGGCTATTAATGAAAAGTGCGACCTTAAGGCACATCGTAAAAGCAGCAGCTCAAACGCGGTATGACTCGATCGACGCTGCTCATGTCGGCGCGTTAAAAAAAGCGCATTGCCCCGACACTCGCGTGTGGTTGTGGCAATGGCCGTGGAAATGGCTGCGGAAATGGCTGCGGCTGTGGTAATGGTAGTGGTTGTGGCAATGCAATGGACTCCTTCAATCCGACTAATTCTCGAAGACGATGTCGCCAACGCGCTTTCGCGTCTCGTCAAGCAGTTCTTCGATTCGCTTTATCTTGGCATCGTCAAGGTAACTGTAGTTCGAAAAAATGGTACCGGTGAGCGATGCAACTCGTTTGCCGACTCCGGGAAGCGAGTTCCACTTAGGTTGTCCGAAGCTTTCCGACATTCGGTCGATTCGCTCACTGTTTTCTTTGAGATACGTTTTACCCTCATCAGTAAGCGCGTACACTTTTTTATTCTCTTTTTCGTCAATTTCTACACAACCTTGATCCTGCAGCAGCTGAAGCGTTGGATAGAGGGAGGAAGGATCTGGCGCGTAGCCGCGTTTTTCTTCGATAGCTTTGATGATTCCATAGCCGTGCAGGGGCTGTTCCTCGAGGGCCTGCAAGATTAGAAGGCTTAGGTTTCCCCGGTCCCGTCGAGGGTGCGCTAGCCACGTTTTGCACATGGATGACATATGATGCATCGGACCGCAGGTCTGGTATATTTTGTAGTGGGTCATGTTTTTCACCGATATATCTTTAGATATAATACAAGACACTTAACTATTTAACGGTTTCGACATTGCGAATGCCCAAAAGAACGGGTGTCGAGATAGGCGAGACATTCACGGAAAAATAACGGTTTTAATGCACTAACGAACCTTTATTTCGACTCCAATTTCCAAAAGAAGTAAAAATCGAAACGAAACCGTTAAATCAGATCATACACTCCTTCATGCGCCGGTTTTATAGGCCGCACATAGCTGGAGCAGGGCGTCGCCCGTCTGGCTTACCTCGACAAACCGTCTTGTTGATACGGCGAACCCGTGCTCCGGAGAATAATAAATCGGTTTTGATAATGTGCGGGAAATCGCGCTAACACGCCCACGAGCGTTCTGACACGACAATCACGACTTTATCGATGCTTGCGTGAAAATTATTTCTTCACTTGCTCCAGTTCTGACTCTTCGTCGGCGAACTCGACCAGCTTGAGTAGGATTGCCCCCTTTTCAGGTTTTGCCTTCATCAAAAAGTACTCCCCACCGCTCAGATTGAACAGTTCCCTGATCTTTTTCGGGATGACAACGTAATAAGAGGTGCCGTCAGGCCGCATGTACCCTTTGACCAAAACGCGCTGGTGTTCAGGTTTCTTTTCTTCATTGTGCATCGGCGTCACCTCCCATATTAAGCCCTAACAGTGCGTAGTTGCGGTAGTAAAGAGAGGAGGGAGGCACTCACTTCTCAATCCGGAGCTTGAGAATCCGCAGCGTCTCCAGTTTGTGCTCTGCGAGCTTTATCCTCTGCTCTTTTTTCATTATCTTTTCATCTAATTTGCGCAGCAAATATTCTTTCTTGGCATCATCGTCGAGCTTTTCCCAGATCATTTTCTTCGTGATCCAGTCGCCTTTCTTGCCCATATCGTGATGCATTCCCATCGGACCTTCATTTTTTTCGTACATAATACATTACTCCGTTTTTTTATGTTGAGTATGTTCAACAACAAATATATTCACATGATCGCATATATAACTATGGTAATTTCCCTCCAGTCATCTTTTAAAGCCGCAACAAGATGCTTCTAATCAGGGTTCACTTTGCGCGAACCGTATCAACGTCAACGGAAAATGCTCTTACCTCAAGAATGTCAGGGCGAAGAGGTTTAATGATTCCTGGGAGCACATTCAGAAGGTTATTCTTTTTTCAAAAGAGAGTATATTTAGAGTAATTGTATGGTTACGATAAGTGTGGCTTTAGATATTCCAGCCCTTACCGCACAAATGCTGGGGGCATCTAATTTTTTTTAAAACAACTCTCGCAAATAAATTTTATATTTGCCCAGCTTACCGCCATAATTTCCAGCAGAAACTCTTGTAACGCCTTCAACCTGGCTTGTGGCTTCGATGCCAACTTTCATGCCCCGTTTCACGGCGCCCAAAGATGTCCCATTAATGACAATTTCAGGGACATATTTGACGTCCTTTGGAACAAGCGATTCTTTGTCAAGTTTCCCCTTCAACGATGAGCAGTATCGATGGTTTGTTGTAGGCCCTATCAAGGGATAGCTTGTCTCAGTTTTTGACCCTGCTGAGCACACATCAAATGGTGTGATAACGCCTTCAACGGTATGTATTGCTTCGAGGGCCCTTTTACCTGCTTCAAATAACGCCTTCTTAGTCCTGCACATGTACCAAAAATTTCCGCCAGAAACCCCCCGTGCATAGCCTAGATAGCGTTCTATCTGAAAGTCTGGCACCATAATTGGCACGACTATCATTTGGCGCCCGAAGCGTTTTTCTTCCCATTCATGACCGTCGCCACAGTGCCCAACCCTTTCCATAGTGTCAAATGTACCTTCTGCCGTTGGAAGCGCATCGAAGAGGGCGGTGAATGGCTTCACAAGTACGTCTTGACGAATTCGGTAAGATAGCTCCTTCTCAAGTAGTTGTACGGATTTTTCGAATGGCCTTTGCTCGTCGATATTTCCCCAAAACTGCAAGATAGCACCAACACGTCCGTCTGGGGTTTCGTTTTTGTTGAGCCACTTTTCTATGCCACCTTCAGTTCTTCCTATGACTATGGCAGGGGCAGCGGTTACATCTTCTGCGGCTTTAGAAAGCGTTTTTCGATCGTGAGCCGTGATGATTAACCTGCAATAGAGTCCATCAGATGCCTCTGCAAACGTATCCTCAATGACAGCTTTCATGCAAGTATCCAAAGGGAAATAGATCCATTAATCATCTTCTTCGCCTTGACTCACGCCGAAGAGGTGAGGGTCCAGTTGAGTGTCTAACCCCTTCTTTTAGTTACTTCATCAAGCGCTTCGCACGTTCAATGCCACGTCTTTTCCGAAAAGGATACAATTGTCGATAGCCTCGATGTTTGGATTCCATTTCTTCGTGATCCCGTCATTCAACAGCTGGAATCCGCCTTCTTTAAGCCTTTGCGATATGACCTTTATCCCCTCGCCGCTCCATCCATAACACCCGAATGCAGCTGCTTTTTTATTCTGGAACTTCAAACCCCTCATTTCTTCCAGGATGGCAGCTGCAGCAGAAAGGATTCCCTTATTCACCGTTGGGGATCCTATCAAAACTGCCTTTGATTTGAATATTTCCGTGATCAAATCGCTTTTGTCTGATCGGGCGATGTTAAACAGCTTTACGGTAACCTCTGGATCGGCCGCCGTGATTCCTTCCGCGATCGCTTCAGCCATGCGACGCGTTCCGTTCCACATGGTGTCATAGGCAATCGTAATCTGGTTTTCAGAATAGGCGTGGGCCCATTGAATATATTGTTTCACAATCTGTAGTGGATCGTTCCGCCATACCACCCCGTGGCTCGGACAGATCATATCCACTGGAATATTCAAAGCTATAATCTCCTTAATTTTCTTATCAACCAGCTTACTGAACGGGGTCAGGATGTTCGCATAGTATTTAATGGCCTCCTGAAATAACTCTGCCTGATCCACCAGATCATTGTACATCAATTCTGAGGCTATGTGTTGACCGAACGCATCGTTGCTGAAAAGGACGTTATCGCCCGTGAGATAACTCATCATGCTGTCCGGCCAGTGGAGCATCGGGGCTTCAATGAATGTCAGCTCTTTCGATCCAATGCTGAGCGTATCCCCTGTCTTTACCACCTGAAAATTCCAGTCCTCGTGATAAAGACCCGTTAGCGAGTCTATCGCGCGGGATGTGCAGTATATCGGGACATCGGGGATATGGCGCATCAGTTCCGGCAAGGCACCACTGTGGTCAGATTCTCCGTGATTTGCTATAACATAGTCAATCTCGTCAAGTGAGATCTCTTTTTTAAGATTCTCAACAAATTCACCCGAAAACGGACCCCATACCGTATCGATCAACGCTGTTTTGTTATCCCTTACTAAGTAGGAATTGTAACTCGAGCCGCGATGTGTCGAAAGCTCCTGCCCATGAAATGTCCTCAGTTCCCAGTCAACCTTTCCAATCCACGAAATAGTCTCGTTGATCCTAAATACCATGTCCATCTCCTCTTTGCGTGTTAATCAGATCGCGAAACGCATAAACGTATAACGACCTTATTATTCGCTCTTGTTTATAAATATCCTGACCTCATGATCTAGTCCAGTTCAACGGCGTAAGATCAGCCGATACTGCGGCGCTGGAAGCCCAGAAGGCCGATTACCATAAGAAGCACTGTTACTCCCATCAGCGCAATCAACGGCGTCGCCGAAAACTCGCTTACAAGGATCTTCGGCACGTGGGTAAACGGCGAGACGTCTTGTATCGACTGGCCTATCTGTAGGAGCTCACCGAGCAATTCGATGACGATGATTCCTAACAACGCGCCCCAGCTCAAAAACGTAAGCTTAGGTATGAGGCCGTAGAGCGCCATCGCGATTCCAGCCATCACAAGGATTGCAGGCAGATATGCCATCGAGGCGGCGAACACGCGCGGCAGCTCGTAGCCGACGTTTCCGACGCTCAAACCGTAGGTAAGTCCAGCAGGCACGCTAAACGCCGCAAGCACAACCGTGGTACCGACGACTGTCAGTAACAAGTAACTTCCCGCCCAACGCAGCCGACCGACTGGAGTAGCCAGCACGGGATCGACGCGCGCCTCCTTTTCCTCAGACTGCGTTTGCAGCATTGTGACAATGGCGTACACGGCAGCTATCTCGACAACTATCGTTAGAGCTAAGGTGAAAAAACTATCACTCACTCCGGAGCTGCCTCCAAGACGGGCAAGCAGACCCACGAGCTGCGGACTAGTTGCAAGCTGGTCAGCGCCGGCTTTAGCGAGATCGCCTGTGACGACACCAAATACAGCGAACCCAACGGCCCATGCGAGCAGCGAGCGGCGGTTTAGCCGCCAGACGAGCGCTGCCGGGCTTCGCAGTCTCGGCGACGCCGAGGCGGAGCCGGGCCGCGGCCGCACAAGACCTGAACCGACGTCCCGCTGAGAAGACAGAGCAAACGCCATTGCCGTTAATAACGCGATGGCGCCGATGAAGAGTACAAAAACACCCCAGCGTTCGTCAGCAAAGGGTTTGATCTGTTGCATCCAACCAAGCGGCGACAGCCAAGATAGTACGCTGTGCTCGCCTATATCGCCAGCAGCCCGCAGCAGATATCCAATGCCGAGAACGGCGACGGCAATGCCTTTTGCAGTGCCCGCGCGCTCAGTGAGCTGCGCAGCGACCCCCGCTACCGCAGCAAACGTTGCTCCGACGGCCGCAACTGACAGGCCGAGCGCGACAGAGCCGGCGACGGGAAGTCCATATACAATTAATCCGCCCGCAACGAGCGCGGCGATTACCAAATTTGCGCCGAGCGTCACAAGCAGACTCGCCGACAGCGCTGCCTGCCGACCCACCACGGTCGCGTCTAGCAGTTCAAATCGTCCAGCCTCCTCCTGCGTACGGGTATGGCGAACGACAAAGAGAGCACTGCCGAGCCCGACAAGCACTGCGCTATAGACGCTCCATCTCCACGCGGTGAGCCCGGCGATGGTCGGAATGTAAATATGCCCGAGCAGCGCTACCTCTGCTGGGATGTTCGCGGTCTCGGAGACGAACGCTTCAAGCGATGTGGCTGAGGGAAGAAGCTGATTGAAGGTCGCCACGGTGACAACCGCAAAGAGGGCCGGCAGTATCACACAGACCGACAATATGAGCCAATCCCGCCGAAGGATCAGACGGAGCAGTGCCCTCGTGCCGGTGTACGCGTTCAGGTTCATCTCATGACGCCTTCCTGAAGCTTATAATGGCGCAAAAACAGATCTTCAAGCGTAGGAGGGGCGCTCGTAAGTGCACGCACGTCAAATTGGGTCAGGTACCGCAAGACGCGATTGACCGCGTCGGCATCTACGCTGAATCGGGCGTGGGCGCCTTCGACGGTGAGGTTGTAAACGCCTGGCAGCCGGGTAAGTCCAGTGATCGGTCGCCGGGTCTCGACCGACACTGTGGTGCGCGTCAGGTGACGCAGTTCGGCGAGTGACCCAGTCTCAACGATTCTGCCCTCATTAATAATGCTAATACGGTCACAGAGCGCTTCGACTTCTGAGAGGATGTGGCTCGACAGCAACACGGTGGTGCCGGCCCCCTTGGCCTCGACGACGCACTCTCGGAATATTGCCTCCATCAAGGGATCCAAGCCCAATGTAGGCTCATCGAGAATGAGCAGTTCCACGTTAGAGACGAGCGCCGCGATTAGGGCAACCTTCTGCTGGTTACCCTTTGAATACGTGCGACACTGCCTTGTCGGGTCGAGTTTGAAGCGTGCGACAAGCTCATCACGTCGCGATTGGTCAAAGCCACCGCGCAGCCTCGCCAAGAGGTCGATTACCTCACCACCAGAGAGGTACGGCCATAGGTTCACATCACCGGGCACATAAGCCAGTCGGCGGTGGAGCGCTACGACGTCGCGCCAGGGATCACCTCCGAGCAGCGTGACCGTTCCTGAGTCCTTGCGGAGCAATCCGAGCAGGATCCGCAAAGTAGTGGTCTTTCCGGCACCGTTTGGACCGATGAAGCCGAACACCTCACCGCGCTCAACCTCGAGATCGACGCCGTCAAGGGCAATGTGTTTGCCGTAGCGTTTTGTCAAGCTGTGAATTTCGATTACGGACAACCTACACACCTCCGATCGTACGTTCTGTGCGTTTCAGGAGAGTAGCGTACGTTACGATCTTGAAGCTCTTTAACCGAATGAGATGGCGCCGTTTATGCATAGCTCTTCCGATTCTTGTTGCGTCGCCCGTCAAAAATTTCATTTTAGTCAAAACAGAGGAGCTTCTCTTAAAAAGAGGAGATGCTCGTCTAGCTGAAGCATAGAACCCCTCCCTCTTCCATTAATTTTGAGATAAGAACGACACATATATTTAGCTCAGGGCCTTTTCGTTTGTAGCTGTGAACAGGACCAAAGAACACCACAAAGACGAAGCACTGACATTATCCGTCGAGCACGCTGCGCACCTCATAGGAATTAGCCGATCGACCGCATACCGACTGGTGCAGGACGGCGAACTGCCGGCCATACGAGTTGGAAGGCGTGTGCTCATCCTTAAGAAACCTTTGATGCAAATGCTCGAGGCTGAATAGGATACGAGCCGCTTTTGAAGATGGGATTGTCGCGCCCTTGCGCCCTATATTGTTAGACCCGTACTTTTTTGTGTGCCCACAAGGTTAGTAAAACACGGATCATGAATGGCACGACAAAAACGAGTGACCGTGCAGACTCAGGGCCCGTCACAGTCGTCATTCGGCGCCGTATTAAACGTGGTTTTGCCAAGGCCTATGAACAGCTTGAAAAAGAGATATCGGCAGACGCGTCGGCATTCCCAGGTTATCTTGGCTGTACGTTTTTGCGCCCCGAGAGGGACGATGATCGGGACTTCGTAACTATTGTCCGATTTGCAAGCTATAAGAGCATGATGCAGTGGGAGCACTCAACGACAGGCTCTGCCTTGATCGACCGTGCCGACGCCATGAGCGAGCTCCCGGCCACAATCCGTCGAACCACGGGTTTGTCACTGTGGTTTAATCCGCGCCATCCTGCGTCACCACAACGCTGGAAGATGGTGCTCGTCCTCACCGTCAGCATCTTCATCTTGGCTCAGCTTATAACGCCGCTCCTCAATCCCGCGCTCCGTTTGCTACCCCAACCCCTTGCATTTTTTATTTCATTGGTCATCCAGGTTGCTTTGCTCACTTATTTCGTGTTGCCGTGGCTCACCGCGATACTCGCAAAGTGGCTCTATGACGTTCCACGAGCTGAAGAATAAACCGATCTTTTGGCTCACATAGGGACATAGATAACCGAGACACGAACGCCTATAAAATTCGACCAAAAAAGGGCTTGTACGGGCCCTAAACCAGAACCGGGGCTGCGAGGCCCATAAAGCTAGCAAAGAAAACGCAAGTCATCGCTTTCTATATGTCGTGTTCAAATTTCACTTTCTTAGCGCACATACAAAACTTAAGTCTATCTGAGCCCAATGAGGTATACCTATGAAACAAGCGTTTGGCGGCGTTGTGTACGACACGGATACAGCGATACTCCTTGCACGAAACGAACATCAGTTCTGCATTGAAACGCTAAAAAACGGCGTCAAAAACGTTGACCTTTTCCTGACGCCTGACGGGCTCTATTTCAGATACGAAAAAACAGTGCCGTTCTTTGGAGACGACGAAGAGTACGACCCCGAACTGACGCCGCTCAGCTTGGGAGAAGCGGTGATCGTTTACAACAAGCTCACGGACAGAAGGCTCGAATTCGAAGATGCCTTTCCGGACATAGAAAACCCGGACGTGTAAATTTACTACGCTAGGTTTCGAGTCTGCACCGTTGCTGCCCTATGCAGCCCTTTATAGCTCTTTTAATTTTGAAATGAGTTTGTTTGTCGTTTTCCAATTCCTCGTTGTTGCTAAAGTGTTCAGCTTTTTTTCAAACGCGGCATTATTTAGTTTTGTCCGCGCGTACCCGTTTGGACAATAAAGATACACCTCTTTGCCAACGATTGCGAACTTCTCACCATCGTCCGGCCTTATGTCAGGATTTGAAACCACAGACGGGTCAGGCGCGTCTAACAAAAAAGTGACGTACAGCTTGTCGATCGCTACGTCTTGTTCGTGAATAAGTGGATTATGTTCGAGAATCCTCTCGAGTTCTTGCTGCGTACGGATGATGACATTTGTCGAAAACCCAAAGGCGTCGCCTAACTTTTCTTCAATGCGCCTAGCCAATTGCGCGACTTCAGTATGTCTACAATCGAAAATAACGTTGCCACTCTGGCCGTACGTGCTCACGTTTTCGAAGCCTAGCTCTTCAAAAGACCTTTTTAGATCTGTCATATGCACGGCCCTTCGGCCGCTGACGTTAATTCCGCGCAACAAAGCAATGCATCTCACGCTTGACGCCCTCGTTTTTTCGCTGCACGCCTACCCGCCCAGCAGCTAGCGTTGCACCCCCTCATCGGCATTAGTCACTGTTTTTCCCAAATACGAGACAGACGAACCATCTCATTTATCTCATCTTGTCCTCTCCTGGGAAAACCAAGCCCCAGGTGCCAGGGGAACACGAGGGAGAACCACTTATTCAATCTGTTTACGTAATTTTCCCAGCTCCAGATGAGGTCGGCAAACTCCTCCTTTGTCTCAACGGTATCCAAGGAGTCCACAATGTCATTACAGAGCTCAACAAGCTTGGGCAAATTCAACCATGGGGCGGGGCATTCCGGCGGCGCGGTATCGCCTAAAAGTTTGGCCATGTGCACAGTCAAGTACTTCCACATTCTCTTGCAGTGCTCAAGTGTAAAGAGAGGATCTGCGATCGCGGATCGGATCGCGGGTTCGGTGGTCCACCATCCCATGGCCTGCGTATCTGCGACAAGGAACAAAAGGTTCCCCAACACCTGGCCGTCTGTCCCTGCCCCACTTGGGAAGATCCCGAGTCGGCTCATCGTGACCTCCTCTGGCTCCTCCCACCAGATTCGGTCTATTTCCTCCTCAATTTCGTTTTTCACTTCGCGCCAGTGCTTAGCCACAACTTACACATCCTTTCTCTTTAGCGTGATCGTCTGCAACTGATGCGTGATGAATTGGGCGTTCCAGACCCTCCTCCCGGCCTCATAGAGCTCTCCTAGAAAATCGTTAGAGACCCTTGCCACCACTGGCCCTCTCGCGACTAAGGGCTCGGTCAGATCGGACCCATATGCAATCGCAATGTCGTGTCCTCCGCTATACACGATGGAGCCTGGCTTCAATTGGCTGAGAAGAAGCCGTTTCTTTCCGAGGGGGGCGGCCTGTGAGCCTATGGCAATCGGATGTTTTGGCGGCCGACCACAACCATGGAAGTAGTCTCCTGTGGACAAAGTGTGGTGGCATATCATCTTCATGGGTTGGCCTAAAAGATCCCACACGGTCTGGCACATTTCGGGTTCTTCTTTGATAAGGAGGGTTGCGGGGATTCCTGTCTTTCTGAATGGAAACTCGATCAGAATCTTTTTTTCCATAGGAATCGTTCTCCTTCAATCAAGGTGCGGTTCTTAGAAGGTGTGTGATGGCGCCAACACTTACGTGTTACAGGGTCGGGCGTAGCGCTATCGTTGTTGCTGCATGGCAGCAAAATTGTGTTGCAGGTTATTTTGACCCTGGGTTACCCACTTACTTCTTATCCTTCCAATACCACCAGTTGAGTTTTTCAGGGTCATGAATTTCATCTCGTGTTTCCGCAAAGTAAACTGCACAACGGAAAACGTAGAGCAGGCAACGGTCCTGAATTGTCCCGGCATCTTGGTTGGATAGTTCATATAGCCACTCTGGGTCCATGCCCTTCAAATCATCAATCTTATGAATGCCAATAGTTCTTAAATCATTGGCAATGGACTTGCCTACGCCTGGAATGTCCGTCAGGGATTGGGGGGGTATCTTTCTTTCATGAAGCTTTAGGTTATTTTTCTCACCCAAGTGCCTGTTAGATATGCATTGACGAGTGAGAGCAGCACTAGAATGCGCTACACTTTTAACGTTCTAGTGCTTCTCAAAGCTCAATTACACTTCAGATTTTGATGTATTACGTCGATAAATAATATATCTGTGCATTGTAAAAGTAAGCCAAATGATTGCTGCCGATGGGACAACGGACTAGCAGTCAGAGCCGCCATTAAAGGAAAGATAACCCATGGAAACAGAAGGCAATTCTAGAATAGCGGTCGTAGCGGCCATCATCGGCAACTTGATCATAGCGATCATTAAGTTCGTTGCGGCAGCAATCACCGGCTCATCGGCCATGATTTCCGAGGGTATCCACTCACTGGTCGATACTGGAAACGGCCTCCTGGTGCTGCTGGGAATGAATCGCGCTAAGCAGCCTGCCGATGAAAGCCACCCTTTCGGCTACGGCAAGTCGCTCTACTTCTGGACGCACATCGTGGCGGTCTCCATTTTCGGCATCGGCGGTGGCATGTCGCTGTACGAGGGCCTCTCGCACATTCGCAACGTCGCGCCGGGTGCCCAGATGGGCGATCCTACGGCGGCCTATATCGTGCTCGGCATCTCGTTCTTAGTTGAGGGTGCATCATTTACAGTGGCCATCAAGCAGTTCCTACAGGCCAGGGGCGATAAGGGCGTTTGGCAGTTCATCAGGCAGTCCAAAGACCCGAGCCTCTACACGGTAGTGCTTGAGGACAGTGCGGCCTTGCTCGGCCTCATCTTCGCGTTCCTCGGGATCTTTTTCGGCCACCTGTTTAACAATGTATATCTCGACGGCGTAGCGTCGATCGCAATCGGCCTATTGCTGATGAGCGTGGCCGGGATTCTCGCGTCTCGGACCATGGGTTTGCTGCTGGGCGAAGGAGTGACCCCTGATGAGCTCAAAGACATCCGGCGGCGCGTGGAGTCTGATCCGACGGTCGAGCGCGCCGGCGACATCCTTACTATGTACATGGGTCCGCACGATCTGCTCGTTAACATGGGCGTATCCTTTACCGAAGGTACCACGGCCGAGCAGATGCACGAGGCGATCCGCCGTATTGAAGCAGACCTGCTCAGCGCGTACCCGGAGACCAATCGCGTCTATATAGAAGCTGAGTCGCTACCGGCCGAAGCGACGGAAACGGCCCCATCAGGGTCATAAGTTCCCGGGTCGCAGCGACTTCAAAGATATCCTGTTCAGGGCATCGAAGGCTATTACCCCGCAAGAGGGGTGGGTTTTCTTTCTCTGGATATCGGACTTACGCGATCGTAGAGGTGGTCACAGGGACAGAATATATTACAATAAGCACAACCAAGGGCACTCACCATGAAAACATTGATCGTCTATGCTTCAGTTCACCACCAGAACACGGAAAAAGTAGCAAAGGTGATGGCAGAAGAGCTTGGGGCGGACCTTGTCCCTATCGGTGAGGCACAACCCGAAACCCTCACTGCATATGACCTGATCGGATTTGGATCAGGAATCTATGGCGGGAAGTTCCACAAGACCCTCCTCCAGTTTGTAGAAGGGCTCCCCGCCGTCACAGGGAAACACGCTTTTATCTTTTCTACCTGCGGTATCAGGGGAACAGAATGGCATGCTGCTCTGAAAGAGATGCTGGTGAATCGAGGTTTCTCCATCACAGGTGAGTTCTCCTGCAAGGGATGGGACACCGTTGGGCCCTTGAAACTTTTCGGGGGGATAAATAAGGGAAGACCAAATGAGGACGATCTGGAGGGCGCACGGGTATTTGCACGGGGATTGAAGGAAAAGTGAACATGACATGCTAGTGATCATATCGTAACCCCCAAAATTTCAAAGCGAGTTTTTATTGTTTTCGCTTTGAAAATAGCCAATTTCGTGACTCTATTGCTATCCTCACGCTCGCTCTCTTTTATTCCGCGCATTCGACGGTCCACGACTATAATGAATCCGCGACAAATGTACATGTAGCGCTCACACGACGTTAGGAGGTGAGCCTCGAACGTTAATCAGCAAAGCGGCGGTTTTGAACCGGTTCTTGTCGGTAGACGTTGTCCACTGCGAGCGCGACGCACGGAACTATAGTGACGTCCACTGTCTCGACTGCGCAAGCAGCCAGTGGGACACTGAAAAGGGCATTGTCTGTGAGTTTCGCAGCCCTTTGACGGCATTTAAACCACGTAAACCTAAGAGCAGACCGCGTGCTCCTTTAGCGTGATGACCTTGCTAAGTACGTCCCTTCATAATCTTAGGTGCGTGTGCGATAGGGATTGACTCATCATCTGTGACTTTAGCTTGCACGCACTAAAGAGAGAGAGTTGCATACTTAGGCGGGCATACTAAAGCGCTCACGGTTATTAATCGAGCGCACAGCTCTTAACTCGATTATCGTATCCAAAACAACGTGTTGCCACTTAGGCAACTATTTACGTTTGACGAACGAACCTTGTTGACTAGGTGAAAGTCATGGTCAAGATGCCCGATGAAGTAGTAGAAGCGATCAACAACAAGGATAATCCGAAGATCCTCGCAACCGTCGGCCCGGACGGCGCTCCGCACGCCATCCAAGTAGGCAGTATCGCGGCGCCATCGAACGAGATGATGATTGCCGGCGCTATTTTGATGAAGCGGACCGGAAAGAACCTGGAAGCGATGAAGAAGGACGGCAAGACCGCTTCGTTCCTGGTCCTCGCCGGCCCCAAGTCCTACGAGATCAGATGCGCAGTGGGAGACTACGTCACCTCTGGTCCGATGTTTGACGGAATGTCAGAGAAAATCAAGCAGATGGGTATGACCCTCCAGGGCATCTGGACCTTCACGCCGGTTGAGGTCTGGAACCAGAGCGCTTCTATGGAAGCTGGGACGAGGATGGTGTAGATCATCATCCAACTAGATTAAGCCGCCCTCAGTCAGATTCAAACAGCACAGGAAGGTAAGAGCGACTATCGCGCCCATCAATCCATAATACCAGCTCATCGTCTTTTGATTTGGTCACGCTGACAGGTTGGTCTCCTGCCAACTCAAACCTCCACTTTCCACGTCCTGTTTGATTCTTTTCCCAATTACCGTCTTGTGCCTTTTTGTATGAGATCCAATGAAAAACAACCCTTGCAGGCTCAGACATAGGCCACAGCCGCTTCGCCTTTTCGACGGCTATAATCCATTTTACCACGAGTTGGTGTAACCGCTCGTCTTCTGCAAACCGCATTTTTATATCGCTGCATTTCAGCGTCGTCCCTCGCATCGGTCCAGCGAGTGTGAATGGAGGCAGTTTATACGTCGCTATCGGCCACCTATAAAAGTTCTGCACAACGCTTTTTATCTGCTCGATTCTTTTTGCTGAAGGAGGTAACGCTTGTGAACCGTCGCGGCGCACTGCCCACATCGCTGCGATGTCCTCTACTGTGCGTTCAGGCCATTCCATGAATCGTCCTCTGCCGCCGTGGGGGCCTTTCCATCTTGCTTCAGGACCTTCGATAAGGCCTTGCCACCGCCAACGGCGTATAGTGCCTCCTGGAATTACGATCCCAAGTTCTTCAAGTCTAGAACTGAGTTCTTCAAAATTCACGCGTGTGTTTTACACGCTTCTGCTACTTATCTCTTGCTCGTTGAAACTCTATTTTTCTGAAGTACTTCGAGCATAAGACAGCTTTAAATAACCCTAGGCGCAAATTTTCATGCAGACAGGAATGCACGGCACGCTTCAGTGATTGCTTTGTAAGATAACCATCAGCGCATGAAAACTCGCCTGTTACAGAGAGACACCCAGCGACGCGACAGCCGGAATAGCTTAGGAAAAGAACTGAAAGGAGAAATAAAGAGGAACATGACGAATGATCGAACGATGGGATAGACTCCCAAATGAACGCTCAAAAGCGTACCACTTGTTTTGCATGTACAGGGACTTGGGCCCCACGCGCACACTTGAAATATTGGCGCACGTCGAGGATAGCGATTCGAAAAAAGTCGCTACACTCGCGAATCTCAAGGTTTACAGTCGTAAGTATGATTGGGTCGCTCGAGCACGTGCGTACGATGACTACCTAGCAGAAAAAGAACGCATCGACAACGAACAACATATCCTCGAGATGAACCGACGACAGGCAGAAGACGGTCGTTTTTTTCAGCATATCGCCGTAAAAAGCCTTAAGGAGCGTGCCCCGGAAAAGTTGCACCCAACTGTGGCGGACCGCCTCTTTAACACCGGGGTAAAGACAGAGCGCCTAGCAAGGGGTGCTCAGACGGAAGCAGTGAATGTGGAGGTGAGTACAAATGTCGAAATCGCACAGAAGATCATCGCCGACCCAGAAATGCGTAAGGTCTGGACAGAAACACTCAGACGCTTTGCCGATCGCGCAAACGAGTCCGGCGGGGCTGGCACTGATTACGACCAACGGTAAATGGCAGCTCGCCAACCACCTCAGCTTGATTGATGAAAAGCTGATGGCAGTCGCAGCCGGAGACATAAAGCGTCTCATGTTATGCTTGCCACCGCGTCACGGCAAAAGCGAGCTCGTCTCACGTTATTTCCCAGCGTGGTACTTAGGCCTTTTTCCTGATCGCCGGGTCATCCTCGTCTCTCATGAGGCAGACTTCGCGGCATCGTGGGGACGTAAGGCACGTGACGTACTTATGGAGTCTGGCTCCATCTTCGGGGTGCGCGTCGATCAGAGAAGCAGCGCCGCCGACCATTGGGACATTTACGGGCATGCGGGGGGCATGGACACCGCTGGTGCAGGCGGTTCGATCACGGGAAAGGGGGCGAACGTTTTGCTTATTGACGATCCCGTGAAAAGCGGTGAGCGGGCGAACTCCCCCTTTATGCGAGATAAACTCTGGGACTGGTACCGCTCGACTGCCTACACCCGGCTCGAACCACAAGGCGCAGTGATCCTAATAATGACGCGTTGGCACCCGGACGACCTCGCAGGGAAGCTCCTCAAGCAAATGGAAAGCGGCGGAGAGGCGTGGGAGGTCGTGTCCCTACCGGCAGTCGCCGAAGACGACGACCCTTTAGGCAGGGCTCCTGGTCAAGCCCTATGGCCAGAACGTTTCAGTAAAGAGGAGTTGGAAGAGAAGAAAAAGGCAGTCAGCCCCTTTTGGTGGTCGGCCGAGTACCAGCAGCAGCCTGTCCCGCGAGAGGGCGCACTCTTTCGGCGGGATTGGTTTGAGTGGATAACCGACTATCCGCGAGATGTTAATCTCGCACGCTATTGGGACCCGGCCGCAACGAAAAACGGAGACTATACGGCCGGCGCGCTCGTCGGTGAGAAGGATGGCATCTACTACTTGGTGAATATGCAGCGGGTGCAAGAATCGCCGGCTGGCGTAGCACAACTTATTCGGCAGACCGCCAAGTGCGATCGAAAGCTGGGTAACGTCGCCATTTTCATGGAGCAAGAGCCAGGATCCGCGGGCGCGCACATGATCGACAACTACGCGCGAAACGTGCTGAAGGGCTTTCCATTCAAGGGCAACAAAGCCTCAGGATCAAAGATTGTAAGGGCACATCCAGTAAGCAGCGCAGCGGAGCTCGGGAACATAAAGTTAGTGGAGGGAAGGTGGAATACTGCGTTTCTCGAGGAGGCTGAAGTATTTCCCCGCGGTGAGTACGACGATCAAATTGACGCACTTTCGGGAGCCATTGCGATGCTCGCCGAGAACCAAGAGAACGAAGTGCCATTCGTCAGCCCTATAGAGATCCGTCGGAATACACGGTTGAGTATCTTTACATCGAGCGGAGGCCGGTGGAACTCGAGCGCATTAGGGGGCGGCAGGATCACACGTCGTTAAAAAAATAACGCGAAATAAAAGCAAGATTTGAAGCACGGTATTTTCTGAGCAGAATTTGAAAGAGATACTGGTTTAACAGATAGCAATTAATAACTAGGCTGCGTAGTGTTTCAATTTGCATCATTACAACGCTTATTTGACTGCTGCAGGTCGTTAAATGAAGAAGGAAACCTCACAAGTTGCCAACGAGCTTATTAAACGCTTGGATAGCCATCTCAATGATGAACGCATAGGCGACCCGTTTTTTCCTGAGAGGGGCGTGCGGCCATTCCCACTAACGACTGACGGATTCAAGGTAATTCAACTCCTCGATTCTGACAGGAAAACCGCGTTCGTTGATGGCGGTAATCAAGAAGTCTTCGGGGCTCCAAACTTCTCGGTCCAACTGAACCGGGTCTATTTTGGCATTTGGAACGGGAACAAAAGGGTACCTGAAAGGTCAACCCCTAAGCGGATCGAGTTCTTCGCTGCCACGTTTTCTGACTTCGAGAGGGGGGAGATTCAGTACAGCACTTCGCTTTTCCCGCTTTCTGGCGAAGAGGCCATGCTCCCGCGCGAACGTGACCTCTCTTTTAGCTCGATGGATCGCTCGATCACCATCGGAAACCAACGCGCTGATATCTATAGGGTCGGCTCCATCTCTCGACGATTCTCAGAGCTCGTACTCGCAAAGAGCGTCGTTGAAAATGAGCTTGCGCCTGGCGACGTTATAGTGCTTGACGGCACGCTTCAAACGGCGTTTCCAAACGAGTACGCGTATTTGGACGAGCTCAGTCTAGCGGCGCAGAAAAAAGGAGTTATTCTCGCAGGACTTTCTAAGACGAGCGCTCTTTTCACTGACACGGGATACTCCCTGCTTGGCGCTCTTGATAAGCTCTCAGCTGAAAAAGGCATCACTTCAGAATGGTACTATCCCATAGCGGACGGGACGAGCAAAGACCACTTCGTTTTCATACTCGGCGTAAAGCTCAACGCGCTTTCAGAGCGTCTATTTCGATTAGAGATCCAAAGAGATCAATTTCTGTCACTCGACGAACGTGAGCTCAATGAGGTGCTCATGCAGCTCGTGCGAAATTCAACGGATTACTCGTTCCCTGGATATCCCTATGGGCTCATCGATGCCGATCGTTTTGCGCGAGTAACGAGTTCTGAGCGTGAGCATTATTTCGCCATACTGCGCGCGCGGATGGCAGCGACGGACACGTGGGAGAAATTTTATCGACACGTGAAGGCTATGGACGCCCACGGTCTCTTAAACAAATTGGGGTAACACATGGAAACATTCGACGTCGTCGGCCAAGTGATCGCCGGCAAGGTGGCGCACATTCTCATACGAGAGAAAACTGACGCCAAAATTGAGCTTGGGAACCTGTTAGTTGCAGAAGATCGGGATGGAAGCACGCTCATTTTGCAAGTACACAACCTTTCTTATGGCAGCCAGCTCGATCAAGACCTTCTCGAGTTGACCGCGGGTCTTGAATTGGAAGGGCGGGGTGGCAGTCTTGAGTTCTTCGATGCCGACCTGCGCAATTACGTATTAGCAGAGGCGCGAGCGGTTGCCTCGATATCAGGATCCCGTGTTTCGACTCCAAAGGCGCTGCCCGACTTTTTCGCGTCCGTTCGGCACGTGGTGAACGAAGACCTTCATTTTATGGACATCCCGGAAAACACGGCGTACCTCGGCAAGGTGCGGAGCGGGTCGAACGTCCTAGACGTGCCCGTACGACTCAACGCACAGGACTTGTTCACTCATCACGTGCTCATCCCCGCGACCACTGGGCGAGGGAAGAGCAACCTTGTTAAGGTGCTGCTGTGGAGCGTGGTGAACGACGACAACCTTGGGGTGTTGGTCCTTGACCCGCACGACGAGTACTATGGCGGGAGGGGTAAGGAACTTGGACTTAGCAAACACCCTAACGCAAAAGAGCGGATAGCCTATTATTCGCTCGCAGCCCCTGCTGGAACAAACACGCTTGTTATTAACCTAAAATCAATCCTGCCGTGGCATATTGAGGAGCTCTTTAACCTTTCAGATGCCCAGACCGAAGCGCTTTACGCTTATTTCTTCGCGCATAAAAAAGATAAACAGTGGATTGAAGCCATCTTTAAAGGCGAGCGACCCGAAGGCGTCGCTGAGATGACTGCTGCGGTCCTTCAACGGAAGTTCAAGACCGCGTTAGGCTTGGACATCACCGAGCAAGGCGACCTCGTTTGTCACAACCGCGCCTTTAGCGCAACTGCTGGCGAGTCGACCCTCTATGAAATGATCGTAGCCCTCGAGGGGGGCAAGATCGTAGTCGTGGATACATCTCGGCTGAGCGACAAGGCTGAACTCCTTATCGGGAGTCTGGTCATTAACGAGGTTCTGACGAAGTATCAGAGGTATAAACAAGAGACTGGAAGCAGTGGCGTGTCGCTCCTCGAGGATAAGCCCGTTATAAGCATCGTAATCGAAGAGGCCCCGCGCGTGCTGAGTGCCGACGTGCTCAGCAGGCAAGGTGATACGACGTATAGCACCGTCGCGCGCGAAGGAAGGAAATTTAAGATCGGCCTCGTGGCGATTACCCAGTTAACGAGCGTTATTCCCAATACGGTCTTAGCGAACCTGAATACCAAGATCATCTTCGGTAATGAGATGGCGAGCGAACGAAACGCGATCATCAGCAGCGCTGCTCAAGACCTCAAGGACGATTACATGACGATCGGTAGTTTGGACAAAGGGGAGGCGATCGTGAGCAGTATATTCACAAAATTTGCAGTTCCTATTCAAGTGCCGCTCTTTGACGACTACGTGGCAGAATACGCCACTCGAAACGACCCTGGAGATAAGCACGATATTCACCTAAAACGCAACCGAAGAGTTGTCTGAGGCTTTCTAAGATGTATCAATTCGCCCATATGGCAGACGTCCATCTCGGTGCAAACCGACACGGTAAGATGGCTGAGTTGGAGATCGGCGCCTTTGAGCGAGCCATGGACATTTGCATTACGCGCAAGGTCGATTTCATCGTCATCTCAGGGGACCTGTTCCACGTCGGGGTGCCCTCGGATCTCAACACAGTAAGGCAAGCTGTTGCAAAGATGCGAGAAGTTGCAAACCACGGCATACCGATTTACGCTATTTATGGAAGCCATGATTACACGCCAACGAGCACATCTATTATTGACGTGATCGAAAGCGCTGGCCTCTTAACGAAGATCGTCAGGCCAAAGGTCGAAGACGACATGCTCAAACTCGAGTGTGTCGTAGACGCGCGTACGGGCGCGAAGCTCGTTGGAATCTCCGCGCGACGGATGGGGTTAGAGCGCGAGTACTACGACATGCTCGATCGAGACGACCTCGAACGTCTCGACGGGTTTAAGATCTTTGCCTTTCACTCCGGCATCGATGAGCTCAAGCCCGAGTACCTCAGTCGGATGGACTCAATTCCTATCTCGCTCTTCCCAAAGGGTTTTGATTACTACGCCGGCGGACACGTTCATCAGCACTCAGAGCACCGCCTCCCAGGATACGACAGGATCGTGTTCCCCGGACCGCTTTTCGCCGGCTACGGGCGTGACTTTGAGTTCACGGCCAAGGGCGAGCAGCGGGGCTTTTACATCGTAAGCTTCGATCAAACGGTCACAGACGTTGAGTTTGTTGAGACGGTTTTAGTCGAGAGCATGTACAAAGAATACAATCTCACCGGGCTCAATTCGTCGCGCGCCCAGGACACACTCGCCGAATCATTTGGCAGCCTTGACGTGGACGGTAAGATCGTCGTGTTGAAGATACGGGGAGAATTATCCGGCGGAAAGACGTCTGATATAGACTTTATCCACTTGCAGAACTTGCTTTACGAACGCGACGCTGTCGACGTGCATCTCGGTCGCCGGGGCCTCACCTCAGCAGACTATGCCGCAATAAAGGTCGCAGGGGACGACGTAACTGTCATCGAAGAACGGCTCTTTAAGGAGAACGTTGGGACAGTGCAAACCAGTATCCCCGAGCTCCAGGGTGATTCAGGCGTCAAGCTTTCCCTAGAGCTGTTGAGAGTTCTGAAAGAGGGAAAAAATCCTGCTGAGAACAAGAAGGAGTACGAGGCGCGTTTGATCGAAGACGCGCTCGGAGTCCTTCAACTGAAAGGAGCCTTTGAGAAGTGATACTGCGCTCACTTAAACTTGAAAACGTCAGGAGCTACAAGACGGCGACGGTTGAGTTCCCCCAAGGAATTTCGCTCTTCGAAGGCGACATCGGTTCAGGTAAGTCGACCATTCTGATGGCCATCGAATTTGCGCTCTTCGGCCTCGGATCGCAAAAGGGTGGCTCCCTGCTCAAGACAAACGAGTCAAAAGGTTCTGTGAGTCTCGAATTTTCCGTCGATGGTGACGACTATATAGTGCGCCGGACGCTCGTGCGCAAGGGCGGCAACGTGCAACAAGGGGAGGGGCACCTTGAAGGGCCTGACGGCGTTACGGGCTTTAGCCCGAAAGAGCTCAAGGAGCGTGTCCTGGAGATACTGAGGTTCAACGAGCCTCGAGACCCACGATCACAGAGCCTGATCTATCGCTATGCGATCTTCACCCCTCAAGAGGAGATGAAGGCAATTTTAGCGCTCAATCCACAAGAGCGACTTAAAACGCTCTACAAGGTACTCCGAATCGAGGACTATAAGATCGCGCGAGATAACGCGCAACTCGTCTCAACTGCGTGCAACACTCGAGCCGCTATTCTCGAGGCCTCCGCTTCAGACGTGGAAACCAAGCGCGCTGAGTTGCTCACCCTCGGCGGTGATATCAGGCAAGCTGAGAAGACGATCGCACAAAAACGGATCGAGGAGGGTGCGCTGCAAGGCGAGCTTGACGCCCTTGATGAGCGGCTAAAAAATCTGCGCGGCCAGAAAGAGGCACTTGCCCAAGCCGAGGGAAAAATTCCGCAGCTCGAACGGCAGATAGAAAGGGCACAAAACGATATCCGTGTCGCGCAACGTGAACTCGCTGACGCCACTAAAGAGCTCACAACACGGGAACTGGAGATCAAACAATTAAAAGAGCTCAAAAGGCCGACTGAGCAAGACGAGCGCGAGCTCAAGGCGTCGATTGACGCGCTGAGTCAATCGCAGGCTACATTTACAAAGGAAGCTGCTTTTATTGATTCTGCCCTCAGAAATTACGAACGTATTCGCGCAGATGGGGTCTGCCCAACGTGTGGAAGAGAGGCCGACGCTGCGCAGTTTACGAAAAAGATTGCAGCTGAAGAGGCCAGAAGGGACGAGGTGCAGCGGCACTTCGACGATGTAGAAAAAGGTCTTACTGAGGCGAGTGCGCTGCTCAGTGCCCTTGAAGCGTACGGCCGGTCGCAAGAAAAGCTAGCGCTGCTTCAAGCGCCAGCGGAGATGGTACGACAGAAAATCGCGCGCAACGAGGAAAAAATCCGCACCGCCGAGCTGGAGGTCGTAACGCTAGTATCGTCGTTAGGAAAGGCGCGCGATGAAGTAGAGAGGATGAAGCAGATCGGAGTGGATGTTACAAACCTTGAGACCAATAGACGCGAAACGGCCAACGCCCTATCGAACATCGGAAAGGAAGTTTCGTCACTTGAAGCGACCGTCGAGCAGCAAAAAAAGCTCGTAGCCTCGCTGGAACGAGAAGTTGAAGCGAAGGAGCGAGACGTCAAAAAAGCGCGCCTTTTGACTGAAAATAGGATCTGGCTTGCAGATTACTTCATAAAGGCCTTGGAAGCGATTGAGCGGCACGTCATGATCGCGTTCCAGCAGGAGTTTAATCAGTTCTTTCAGCAGTGGTTTGAACTGCTTGTTGAAGATCCCACTAAGAGCGCTCGTATCGATGAGGACTTCTCCATCATTGTCGAGCAGGACGGCTACGAGCAAAACGTGAATTATCTGAGTGGCGGTGAGAAAACGAGCGTGGCACTCGCGTACCGGCTCGCGCTTAATATGATCGTGCGTAAGGTCGCAACGTCGATGGAATCGAATCTACTTATCCTTGATGAGCCTACGGACGGCTTCAGCAAAGAGCAGCTGCTCAAAGTGCAGGATATCCTCACCGAGCTCGAGTGCCCACAGGTGATTATCGTCTCGCACGAACGAGAGCTCGAGAGCTTTGCAGATCAGATATTTCGGGTATCAAAAGAGCGAGGGATTTCGACTATCGCGGAAGTTTAAAACACCAACCCGAGCTATCAAAGCCGCTTTAGCAGATGGCGATTCGAACGCCCGACCTTCGCCGTGTAAAGGCGATGGTCTAGAGCTTTCTGCGGCGTTTTCTGATACTGAGTCTAAAGGCGATACAACAACGAGAAAGGCAAGAGCTCCATCGTGCATCGTTTGATAGATATGTGTTGAAAGTCCTGCAAGCTTAGTTAGCGTATGCGGTAATCGGATCGTTGGGTAGCTGTAATCGGCTTTTGCGTGGTGAAGTGAGATTTTGCTGCGGTGGATCTCGTGCAGCGTCGGGTTCTCACAGGCCACTTGTAGTGTGTTGGTCGCTATCATGATTAATCCCCATTCGTAGTAGGAACCCACAACTATTTATCAGTTATGAAACGTATGAACCGTAGATGAAACGCGGTGACAGAGCGACTATTAGCGTAAGTAAGAAGACCCACGCCGATTTTGAGAAATACCGCGCCCTTCTTAGTGCTAAGAGGGGGAAAGTCCAGACCCAAGAAGAGGTCGTGAGGGCGCTTCTCGAAAAGGCTAACGAGTAGCCTGGACGCCCCTATTTTACCTTTAACCGGAGGGGCCGGCAGCATTGGCCGACCCATATGATGCTTATGCCGCTGCACGGCACCCTAATAGAAGATTCTGCAAAAGAGCAGGAGATATAGTTAAACGGCTGTATCGATAGCGGTGGAAGAAGAGAAAAAAGAAAACAGCTGTTTTTAATGCAAAACGTAACCTTTAAGCGAATGATCCCTCATCACTTTTTGTTGAATGAGTGACGAAGAAAAAGGCCCCCCATCTCAGTTAAAAGGCACAATACAGCTCAGTCTTTCTATTGTAGATAGTATTGTAGGCATTGTTGGGCTAATACTGGGAGTTCTCGTAGGCCTAAATTTTATTCCATTTCCTCCTGAACTAACGCAATATTTTTTTTATTGGATCGAGATAATGATTGTTACCGCTGTCATACTATTGTTGGCTTTTGTTGTTTTTCGATACATCTGGAAAAAGTCAATCGTATTTCAAGCTGTAATAATCTTTATTGTGGTTGCTCTTGTTTCAGTCCTCGCATTGGCTGGCGCTTATCACCCTCCCGAAGGGCCAATTCACGTAAACCTCACCTCACCTGCGGATAATGGAACAGTAGGTCTAAGAGAATTTGTTAGAGGCACGTCAACAAATTTGACACGTGGCACACAGCTTTGGATAATGGTAAAACCTCATAATATGAACATATTATACTATTATCCGCAGAACTACACAACAACGATCTATGGAGATGGCTCTTGGTCTGCAGAGGCTTACTTCGGAAATCAAACGAAGGGTATTGGGGAGAAGTTTGATATCATACCTGTTTTAGCTAACGATACTGCTCAAGCGAGTTTTAATACGTACCTGAAGGAAAGCGCAAGCAAAGGATCGTGGGAAGGATTAGCAGTACTTCCAAACGGTGCAGATCGACAAACAACTATTGTAGTTACACGAACCAGCAACAGTATGGGTTAGCTCTAAAAAGGTTTAAGCATCCGATTATAGAAGTCGACTCTTATACGGTTTTTTGTTAAATATGATCCAACAAGACGTTGATAAAGGCCACAAAGTAGCCGAACTTCTCTGTGAAGTTTTTGCTACAAAAGGTATTCATGGCTATACTGTAAGCCCCGAAGACTCAGTGCCTTACGGAGTGACTAAGGGATCTTTAAAACACATCTTGTTTCTAACGCTGACCGTCTCTTTAGATTATCAAAGAAATGCAGACGCTTTATGGATGAACTCGCGGCTGACATTCGAAGATCCAGAAACCCAGTACCTTTTTGATCCATCGTCCTTGCACAAGACGCCACTTCAAAAGGTGCGAGAGGATATGCGCCGCTATGGTTTGTCGCAAAAACCGAACAAAGACGCTCACATTTGGAGAACGGTTGGAGTTACTTTCCACAAACAATGGGGCGGAGATCCGAGAAATTTGCTAGCAGCCTGTGAATGGGATGCATTAACCGTCTTAACTCGATTGAAAGACAGTACGCACATCTGGAATGGACGGCGGTTTGTCGACTACCCATACCTTAGAGGAAACAAGATTGGGCCATTATGGTTGCGCATGTTGTGGGATAATGCAGGTTTTACTGAACTCCAGAATCTCGCAAAGGTACCAATACCAGTCGATATTCACGTTGCTAGGGCGACTCTTGCCCTGGGCGTAGTGCACGGGGGCTACAGCGGACGGCTCGATGAATTGTTCAAATTTGTCCGACAGGCGTGGTTTGAAAGCGTGACGGGCTTAAGAGTTTGTGATAGAGAGATGATTGCACTCGATGTGGACGAACCACTATGGCACCTTTCGAAGCACGGTTGCACAAAAAGAAACTCAGAAACCGGACGATGCTCTGTGCGCGATACCTGCGAAGCTCGCGAGTTTTGCACCAACGGACGCATTGGGATTTTAAAATCAAAAGTTGAGTTGCAGACATGAAAGCCTTGTGTGTTGTCTCTTGTGGGAAACAAAAGATCTGGGATAAATATCCTGACTTAGGTCCGCAAAAAGCGCGAGACATTTACACAGGCACTTTTTCAAGGAAGTGCCAGAAATACGCCGAGACGTTTTACAAAAGATGGTGTATACTCTCTGCAAAATATGGGTTTGTTTTTCCCGATGACCCGATTCCTGGGCCTTATAACGTTACTTTTTATAAAAAAGAAACAAATCCGCTAAGCTCCAAGCAGCTTGCTCAACAGGCGCATCAGTTACGGTTGGATGAATGCGATCGAATCATCGTACTAGGAGGCAAGCTATACGTGAAGATGATAGAGCAAACATTCGCTGGAAAAGAGATCGTTACACCTCTCGCAGGAGCGCGTGGTATAGGTTATATGATGAAAAAGATGAACGAAGACCTCTCACAAGCAGGAAAATGAATCTGCTTTCCCCCAATTGTTTCTGTGTTATCGGTATTCGATGGGGTAGCCTGCCTGGATCTCACAGCAGATCAAGCGGGCATTCTCCATCTAGGTAAAGACAAGCGCGAATCCTCGTTTGCCCGCACTCATAACAAACGATTTCATCAATCGCCTCAAATTCACGTTCAATCGCTTCTGATTCTATAGTGTAGCTCGACATATCTTCCTCTTTGGAATACTAGATGTTTATTCAATCAAGTGGCGACTATTTTCTGAACTTCCACTATTGACAGATTGTGGTCATTTCACCCACCTGAAAGTTCTTTATTCACAAAGGAGTGGTATGGTAAATAATAAGGAGATTTATGCTTCCTTGTTCACCTGACCTCTTTTCTACTGAATCGCCGCGCCTCTATCCCATATACTCTTTTTAGGTGGCGGTAGATCAGCCCCCCACGCCTCCCGCAGAGGTCGTAACCAACCATGACGGAGAAACACTGGCGTCGTAGTTGTACCAGACGTAAAACGATTGTCCGTATTGCTGCCCCGCCCATGCTTCGGTAAGTACATCAGGAGAATTAGCCTTGAAGCTTGCTGCCTCAGTAGGCCAGGCTGTAAATCCCTCGCTCAGCCTTTGCGCCACCGTTTGGTCAAACAACTTCTTCGCAGCAGATTGTGATTGCGTCAGTTCAATCACCTGTGTGAATTGGTAGCTTCCTACAGCGGATGAATTCCTAACCACGCCTTTGTATACGGCGTTCCCTCTTGCGCTCGTTCCCTTTGTAAATGGCTGTTTAAGCATTGAGGTACCGCCTGCATACTTCGTGTTGAAGTAGCTGGCGATATCACTCGATGCCACCATTGACGTCGGATTAGGCGTTACAGTTGGAGTCGCACTTGGTCCCACATCGTTACCTCCGCCGATGCAGCCGCTTGCACTTACGGCAACCAGGAGCAATAGAACAGTTATCGCAGTTATTGATTTGAATTGCATACGCTTATCAAAGAGGCAAATGTTGGCTTAACAATTCCTATTCTTTTTTCCACCAGTTTCTACTTTTGTACAAAACGAGAATTTACGCTTAGAAGAAATATCGGCCGTTAAATAATTATTGGAATTATTATAACTTAAATATCAAAAGAAGCAAATCTGGCCCTTTAGAGCCACATAAATCGCAATAGTAAATAGTCCCGATCACTGCACGTTTTGGCTGCTTTTAGCAGCTCATCGACTTGCTCTTTTTCAAGATAATCAGGAATTTTGGTCACAGGCAACAAAATATTTGTTTTGTTTCTTAAATATTGCTATTTTGGCCTCCTTTTAGGTACGATACTACTAATTTATACAATTAGGCAAAATTCGCACCCATTATCTTAGCTCTATAGTGATTTCGTTTTTAATTCATTCATTTTTATACAAGTTAGTAGATTCTTTGCTTATCATAATCTAACTCAAATGAGATAGATCGAATCAGTTTTTTTCGATGCAAGAATTAGAGATGATACAATTTGCTGTTAAGCATTTATTTAGGAGACGAAAGAGAAGTTAGACGAAAAGTGAGAGTTAAAGATTGTGGACTGTGCTATCTAAAACAGCCAGGTTAAAGCAACTATCTAATTGTCTAATGACTTCGAAACTATCTGTTAACGTAGTCGGATCGCATTTTGTATTGCCTAAAAAAACTACTACCAAATATGTGCCTGTTGCACAGTTGAGGCTTTACTGAATCTGATTGAACTTGATAAAGGAGTTCAGAGTTCTTTTGTTATTGACGATTACATTCCTAAAGTTTTGCGAATAACCTGAGTAAAAACGAGCGAGCAAAGCAAATACCAAACAAGCCACACAGGAAATCCTAAGATAACTCCCGCTGTGTAATATTGCGTTCCGAAGTAAGGGAAAACTATCGTCGGTAACACGTATGAGAAGGTTAGCTGCGATAATTGCGATAACACTCATTATTTCTATCTGCGGATGCACCGATCAGAAAGTTGTCAACAACGCGATTCCGCCTACAAACGCACCGTCGGAGCTTACAACAGCTTCCGTTGCGAGTGACTCAACCAGTGCCGCCACGAGCGTACAGCCTTCAGCAACGCTTACGACAGCTTCTCGGAGCGCGGCCGCGCCGATGCCGTCTTCCCCGCTTACCGTTGGAACAAGCTTCCCGTGTATCCACGAAACGTCCGATCGCACATCAGTCGGCGTGGTGACGAAGGTCATTGATGGGGATACGATCCACGTTCTCATTAACGGCACGGATTACAAGGTGCGCTACATCGGTATCAACGCCCCTGAGGATACGACGAAGAAAGAACGACTTGGTCCTGAAGCCACCGCAAGGGACAAGGAGCTAGTCGCTGGCAAAACGGTCACCCTTGTCAAAGACGTCTCTGAAACTGACCAGTTTGGGCGGTTGCTTCGCTTCGTGTTTGTAGGTAACGTGCTTGTGAACTACGAACTCGTTCGAGGGGGGTACGCGAAGGCAACGCCGTATAAACCCGACATATCGTGCGAGGGGCTGTTTTACGATGCTCAGACACAGGCGCAGCAAGCGCATCTCGGCTTATGGAGCACTGGCGCTGCATCTTAAAACGAAGATCGAAGTCACGCGAGTATGGCGACGTTTGAGGTCACGACAACGCCCGCGCTTTAAGCAGTGCTTGCCGCAACGTATCTGTAGCAATTACTCCTTGTTCGGGGCCCGTGTCAGCGGGTTTTTGTTCTGAGCTGCGGCGTTCACAACGCGCGCGATCCGTTTTTGTCGCGTTTCGGAGTGCTTGGCACTCGCAACGTACCACAATAGTTGTTTCTTGTTTGACGCGCTCAACGCCGCGAAATTCAGTCGAGCGGCTTCGTTTTCGACAATTGCCGTTTCGAGGTCGGATGGGATGCTGAGCTGTTCTACCGCGTCATACACGTCCCACGACCCATCCTTTTTCGCTGCCTCGACGACGGCTAAGCCCGCATCAGTCATCAGCCCCTGTTTGACGAGTCGCGCCACCCGTTCTTTGTTGCTGCGCGCCCAGGGGCTCTTTCGCTTTCTAGGGGAGAGGTACAGCATTGCCCGCTCAGCGTTGAGTGAACGAGAGCGGCTGTCTATCCACCCAAAGCTCACCGCTTCGTCAACGATATCGTCGTACAAAAGGCGTCGTTTGCCTGCGCCAGCTTTATCGTAAACCAGCCAGACGCCGTGAGAGGTCGCGTGATTTCGTTTGAGCCACACACGCCACGCTGCGCGGTCCGCAGCGTAGTAATGATCTGCTTTTTCTAAAGAACTCTCGCGCACTGCACTGTTGTGAGCCCCAATCGCATATATACCAGGCCGCATATTGGCGGCGAAGCTAAGCGGTCCCTCGCATTGTGAATATATTGCCACCCCAGCAGCATCGTTTAGCAACCCGGTCAGCCTCTTTTTATGCCCTTCCTTAGCGTATCCGAGAATTTCTGAGGGAGCCCCCCGCAGGTCAATATCCTTAAGACAATCTGCTCAGATACTAACGAAAAGAGAGGATAGGCAGATTATGGCAAGTGTTCTCATAACCGGCTGCAGAGGGGGCATAGGGCTCGATGTGGCGTGCAGGCTGCTCAAGAGAGGACATAAGGTCTACGCAACCGTTCACAGGGAGGAGTCAGTCGATGAATTGCGATCTGTTTTGGCATCGTTTGGCGAGAACTTCGTGGTCGACAAGCTCGACGTGACCGAACCCAACGACATCAAAAAAGTCGATGGGTGGGATATAGATATCTTAATCAACAACGCAGCTATCGGCGATTCCGGGCCTCTAGCAGAAATAGACCCTCGAAGAGTCGCCGCCATGTTTGAGACCAACGTGTTTTCAACGCTGCGATTAACGCAGAGAGTCCTGCCCAAGATGATTGCTAAGGGTGAGGGGCGCATTGTTCTTATGGGTTCAATGGCTGGAATCGTTCCGACACCATTTTACGCCCCATACGGCATGACAAAATTTGCGCTCGAAAACGTCGCTTTTTCGTTGCGAACGGAATTGAAACCGTTTGGCATCAAAGTCATTGTCATCAACCCTGGAGGATATAACACGGGCTTCAATGAGAAGTTCATGCGGCGGAAGTACGAGTGGATGGACGCAAACGGTCTTTACAAAGATCATATGGCATATGTGCGCCAAGAAGAGGAGACGCTCATAAAGCGCGAGTTACAAACCACCGAAAGCATCGCAAAACAAGTGGTAAGGGCGGTAGAAGCCCGGCGGCCGAAGCGCAGGTACGTCGCTCCAAAATGGGAATGGGTTTTTCTCCCACTCCTTCGCAGGTTTGGTTAAGTCCAACTCGTACACCCTAAACGTGTCGCTCCGAAATCGTTGCGCGAGATTATGTGGATTGCCTTGTTGATCGCGTGAACGGCGATGATAAATGGGCGGACTATATGACGCATCGGCTGAGAGATAAGAAACAGTTATCATTCTTGGCGGCACTTTCACTCACGCAATGGGCATACTTTCAGATCTTTTTGTGCTAGTATTGGTCGTCATTATTGTGCTCTTCGCGATCACGTTACTCATCCACTTGCTTCCCTTGTTGATATTTGTCGTGCTGGTGCTCGTTGTAGTGTGGGTATTGTTTTTCCGAAATCGTCCCTGATGACCGGATGCGCATTGTTTCGCGTTTTGTTTCCTAGCACTAAGAAGGACCGTACGGGACTTGCTCAGCGTGGTCTACGTATTCCACGAACGGGCTGAAGTTTGGTGAGAGCGGACGAGCAACGCGACTAGGCGATAAAGGCATATTGAAGCAGAACAAGACAGCCCAGCAACGACATGATGGTCTATCTAGCGGATCTATTTCCGACGTCGACAGCGGCCGCAATATTCTTTATCGTGTACGCGCTGTGGCTGTTCAGCGAGCTTGTTGTTGGGGGTATCCTCCCGCGCTCGCGTCGCCGCGGCGCCCCGATCAGATACGAGGACAAGAGCTCCCGCACACTGATAGCACTGAGTACGTTTCTGTCCCTTACGATCGCCTTCCTCTTTGCCTTGTCTGGTATCGCGTCGTTGCCGAGTGGGGCTTTCTACCTCGGTATCGGTCTGATGGTCGCTGGCATTCTTCTTCGACAGTGGTCGATTGCCGTACTCGGGCGTTATTTCTCGCGGACCGTCGGCGTTCAAGAGGGTCAGGCGGTGGTGGACTGGGGACCGTATCGACTAGTGCGCCATCCCGCGTATACCGGATCGCTCCTCACGATCATCGGACTGGGGTTTGTGCTGCAATCGTGGGGGGCTGTGATCGTGCTTATAGCTTTCTTTGGCGTGGCGTTCGGCTATAGGATTCACGTGGAGGAAGAGGTTTTAACATCGAAGCTGGGCGACGAGTATGTCGCGTACGTAAAGAAGACAAAACGGCTTATTCCTTACGTTCTCTGAACCCTTTGCGCAGCCCCTGTTTTTTTAGATCTAATCCCCCTGCCTGAGCGAAACAGAGCGGCATTGGATTGCGCGTCGTATGCATTGGCTTACTTATGCGGCGAGTTGCCTGTCAATCGCACTAATACTCTGTCGAATCGCAGCATCTGCCAGGTGGTCACTTCAACCAGTTTGCGCCCAATGTCGGTCCCCATCTTCGGACCATATCCCAACCCGACAGACCACCTGTTTGAAAGTCATGTCCCCCCTTTCCGGCCGGGAGCTGCTCGGAGCTGTCAGTTCATCACCTTGATCGCGATGAGTTTTTTGACAGATTCGACTTCGCGGCGCGTTTTGACATCGATCCTGAGGCCTCGTCCCTCCGCATACTTTTTCGCGTTCGTGACCTCCTCGATCATGGCCTTAGGCAGGTCGCTTTTCAAGATTTCCGCGACGGCCCGGTCGCCGAAGACAAAAGCGATCCGAAAATAGCCCTGGTGGGGGGTGAAGAAAAAAAGGTTCCGCTTTTTACGGAGCGTCTTCAGGGTCCAACCTGACTTCGGACCGTAATATTTCCACTCCTCTGTGGACTCGCCGTGTGCGGTTGCGACATGGTTTTCGATCTCTGTCCATAACGGGTATGTCTTACCTAGGGCCCTGACAAGGGCTTGATCGTCAGGCTTGGCGAGCTTGTCGATGAAAACGTTCGCGGACATGGAGCTATGTTCCCGCCGCCTCCAGCATTTTCGACAAGCAAAGCCCGCATATCTCGCTCGCCGTCGCACCAAGCACGAACAGGTAGGGACGCTCCTTACCGTCCTGCCACACTTCGAGTCCGTTCTCGTAGACGTGGAAGCTGGCGATCTTCGCGAGCCGCACGCTCAACGGCTTGTGACCCGCGAACGGGTTT